>Ga0233372_1000551_pt1 | contig 16710 bp, 17 predicted proteins | sample ElkDunMinimDraft_4_FD_191538 | JGI IMG/M metagenome (GOLD analysis project Ga0233372, IMG submission 191538) | Fecal eukaryotic communites from dung pellets of Tule Elk in California, USA - Elk Dung D8 | ecosystem: Host-associated > Mammals > Digestive system > Large intestine > Fecal | place... | reverse complement strand
CGGCGCGCGCCTGGGCGATCTCCTCGTGGGACCTCCCCACGAAGTTCCACCACATGATCACGTCCTCGGTGAACGGCTCCCCGCCGATCAGGACGGCGCGGACCGCGGTGTCACCGGCGGTGACGCGAAGGCGTGCGCGCCCCGGCGCCACGTACGCGAGGTGGTCCGCCGGGACGGGCTCGTCCTCGAACGTCGCGGCGCCGGAGTCGACCAGGAGCCCATGCTCGAACCCGGGCTCGACGTCGAGCACGACCGACGCACCGGCCGGCAGGTCCAGCTGCGCCCCGACGAGCGGCGTGTACGTGCGCGCGGGCGAGGTGAGCGTCTCGCCGTCGAGCCGCAGGCTGCCCAGGAACACCTGCACCCGCGCGCCGTCGGCCCAGCCGACCGGCAGGTCCTCGTGGTGCTCGAAGTGCGGCTCGGTGCTCCGGTCGGAGTCCGGGAGCACGGTCCACAGCTGGACGCCGTGCAGAGAGGGCGGCCGCTCGTCGGCGGGAGACTCCTCCGAGTGCGAGATGCCCACCCCGGCCGTCATCAGGTTGAGCTCTCCGGGGCGCACCCGGGCCAGGGAGCCGACCGAGTCACGGTGCACGATCTCCCCGGCGAAGAGCCAGCTCACGGTCTGCAGGCCGATGTGGGGGTGCGGCGGGACCTGCATGCCCTCGGACCGCGAGACGTCGTCGGGACCGTAGTGGTCGCAGAAGCACCAGGCGCCCACGAGCGAGCGGCCGCGCTGCGGGATCGTGCGGCGCACCCCCATGGCGCGCGGCCCGCCGAGCGGCACGTCCCGCGGGGTGAGGAGCTCGACGCCGGTCCCGTGCTCGCCCGCGGCGCACAGCTGCTCGGCCGGCTTCGTCTCCAGGTTGCTCATACGGGGAGCGTAGGCCGGATCGGTGGACGGGTCAGCGGCGGCCGGGGGCCTGGACGACCCGAGGCCCCCCGGGGCGGCCGGGGGGCCTCGGATCGAACCGCGTACCCCTGGTCGACGGTCCCGGGGACCAAGGGCGCCGTGTCGACGTCACGGCCCCGGCGTGGCCGTCGGTCCGAGGGGCCGGTTCGCCGCGGCCCTCCGGTCCGTTCTCCACGAGCACGCCGGACGCGGGCGGTCTTCCGGCCCCGTTCAGGCTCCTGCGTCGTCACCCGCAGCCCGCACCGCGGTACGGGACGTCCCGTCGTTCTCCGGTTGACCATGACTCTCCGAGCGGGTCTGGGGAACCATCTGCAGCGGTGCCGTTCCACCCGACCTCATCGAGTCCAGTACGCACGTTTCTAGACCCGGCTTCTGCGGATGTGCAAGGGGTCCAAGGACCCTTCTTGTTGACCACAGCTCCGTCCACAGCCAGGCCCGCGGAATCCCCATGTCGCCCACAGCCCTGTGGAAGAAATCTGTGGACAGGAGACACCCGCGGCGACGCGCGTGCCCCACTGCCGTCGGGTCCGGCTCCCCGAGGGCGCCAAGACGCCAGGATCGGCGGAATCACGCGGATCAACGCCTCACGCAACCATCGCCGCGATCGGGCGCGAACTACCCGCTGCACGGCCGGTCAGCGAGCAAACGCCGCAGGTGAGAGGCCCGCCGCTGCCCCCGAGGGCTGGTTTCCGGGGTCTCCCTGTGGACACAGGTTGTGGATATCCCCAGGCCCCTCGCGCAGGCCGTTTCCGGTCCTCAGACCCAGGCTCGGTTCCCGCTCGCGCCAGGGGTCGCGACGCGCCGCTCGAGCTCGGCCTGCGAGACGACGAACCCGCCGTCGTCGACGAGCACGCCGCCGATCCGGCCCTGCACGATCGCCGCCAGCCTCGCGACCAGGCCCCGCATCCTGCCCCGCGCGATGACGTGCACCCCGGAGGGCTGCTCGACCTGCAGCTCGTACGTGTCCTGCGGCAGCCACGCGACGTGGTAGGCGAACGGGCCATAGCTGCGCCACTCGAGCGCGCCGAGCGACCTGGGCACGCGGTCGACGTGCTCGACGTGCGCGACCAGCACGCCGTCGTAGGAGGTCCGGGCCACGACCTGGTACTGCACCGTGCCGTTCGGGGTCGTCGACTCGGCCTCGACCTCGGCCGTCGCGATGATCGACCGGATCATGGTCAACATCTCGGCGGGCGGCAGCGCGTGCGAGGCGAACAGCGAGAGGTCGACGGACGCTGCCGGGTCCGGGCGGAGCTGGTCGCCGCCGTCGGTCAGCACCACGCCCCCGAGCTTGCGTGCGACCGCGACCGCCCACTGCACCATGCGGAGCTCTTCGCCCTCGGGCAGCCCGCTCGCGAACGCGCGAGCGATGCCGTCCCGGTCGTCGTACGCCGCGGGCCGGCCCCCGCGCGTGTCGGCCGAGCCGTCCGTGCGCCCCAGCGCGAAGGCGGCGGCCTCACCCGGCCCGACGTCGAACCGCACGGCGTCCTCGGGCGAGACGAGGTACGGCCCGGCCACCGAGTGCTCGGCGCCCAGGCCGAGCAGGCCGGGACCGGTCACCATCTGCGCCGGCTGCGCCCCGCGGAACCGCGCACCGGTCATGGGCTTCGACCGCGGGACGAGCTCCGGCTCCTGCAGCCAGCCGACCCCCGGGAACCACGACTCGGCCAGCTCCGTCAGCGCGGTCACCGGAATCTGGGGCACGAGGAGCACGTGCTTGGACGCGTGCTCTACCGGCACGAGCGCCTCGACGAACGACATGCGCGAAAACTACTCGCACCAGGGCCGCGCCGACAGGCTCGGCCGTGAACCTCGTGCCACGGCGTCTCGCGATGAGCTCACCCGCGCACCGCGCGGACGTCCCAGAGATGGTGGACGACGTCGTGCAGGAAGTACGTGCCGAGCGTGCGGACCGTGAACAGCGACCCGTTCGACCGCCGTCCCGGGCGTTCCCACTGCTCCTGCCGGACGACGTCGAACCGGGCGGCCACCGCCTCGCCCGCCGTGGCGAGCTCGTCGGCCACGACGGCCGGATCCTGCGACGCGTACCCGTCCTCGACCGCGGTCACGTCCTGGTCCCAGTTGGCGAAGAGCGGGTCGTCCTCCTCCAGCATCGAGCGGAGCCTGCCGTCGAAGACCCGGAAGACGTCCCGCACGTGGGCGCCGTACTCGAGCGGCGACCACACGTCGGGCGACGGGCGGACGCCCGCGTCGGGACGGGCCAGCGCCTCGCGCCAGCGGGGGAGGGCCGACCGCACGCGCGGGCCGACGTCGGAGGGCTCGACGCCCTCCGGGTCGAAGCCGCACTCGGGGCAGGGCCGGTCCACGACCCACGTCCAGTCCTTGGTGTCGGGCGTGATGCCGTCGGGCTGTGTGGTCTCGCTCACATCGCGAGCCTATCCGGCCCGCGGCCACCGGGGTGCTGACAGCGCGACCCTATGATGTCAGCATGCCCAAGATCATCGGCAAGAGCCTGCACGAACACCGCCAGATGACCCGGCACAAGCTGTTCTCCGCCCTCTCCACGCTCATGGCGGAGCGTGGTTTCGACTCGATCACGCTCGCGGACATCGCGCAGGCGGCCGACGTCGGCCGCACGGCCGTGTACAACCACTTCCCGGACAAGGAAGCCCTGCTCCTCGGTTTCATCACGCACGAGACGGAGCAGTACGCCCTGACGCTCGAACGTGCTCTCGCCGACGTCGACGACCCGGTCGAGCAGCTCCGCACCTACATCCGGCAGCAGGCGCGCCTCGCGCGCGTGTTCCACCTCGCGCCCGGTCCCGACCTGCGCACCGTGCTGTCGCGGTCGACGCAGGCCCGGCTGCGTGAGCACGCCGAGATCGTGGAGTCGATCCTCAAGCGGATCCTGCGCGCCGGCATCAGCGTGGGCGAGTTCCCCGACCAGGACATCGAGCCCACGGTCCAGCTCGTCAACGCCTGCCTGTCCGGCCGTCTCATCCCCGACGACCACGCGGCACGCGAGCGCGCCATCCGCGCGGCGGAGACGTTCGTCCTGCGCGCCGTCGGTGCGCGCCGCGTGGCGGCCTGAGAGCGCTCAGCTCGCGACCGGCAACGCCCGCAAGGCCCTGGCGGCGGACCTGTCCTCCACACGTGCCCCCACACGTGCCCCCACTCCGGCGCCCAGCCGGAACGGACGCGAGACCGCGGAACGGAACAGCCGCGGCGACGCGTCGTCGGTGAGCAGCACGCGGACCCGGTAACGGCCGGAGCCGACGGAGTCGACCGGGATCCCGGCGACGAACGTGCCGTGCTCCCAGTCGACCGCCGGGGCGCCCACGCCGACGACCCGCTCGTCGGCGTCGGCCGCCACGAGCAGCACCGCGAGCTCGCGACCCTCCCGGTGGGTGCCGAGCTCGAGCTCTCCGGTACACGTCAGCCCTTCGCCTGGCTCCGGGACGACCGCATCGACCGGGTCGAGGTGCACGTACCCCCCGTGGAACTCGTCGACGGTGACCCAGGCCGTCTCCTTGGTCGTGTTGTCCCGTCGGTCCGTCACCGTGGCCACGACCGGCCGCACCCCCGCGTGCGAGTGGTCGAGCACGCCGTCGCCGAAGCGCACCTCGAACTCGCCGCCGCTGACCGTGCCGGTGCGCGTCACCCCCGCGACGCCCACGACGACCGGCTCGCCCTCGGCCTCGGACCCCTCGACCGTGCCGCGCACGACGAACCCGTCGTAGGTGTTCAGACGCTGGGGCGCTTCGACGAACCGCACCCGCGGCGCCTCGTAGCGTGTGACCGTCAGCAACACGACCTCGGTCGCGACGGTCGCGAGCCCGTCCTGGAGCTGCAGCGCCAGGGCGTGCTCCCCCGACCCCACGATCGTCGCGGCGAAGTCGACCGACCACGCCCGCTGGCCGGGGGCGAGCTCGACCTCGACCACCGTGCCGAGCGCCGTGCGTACCCGGACGCCGGTCCACGCGCCGTCGCCGACCACGATCCCCGACAGATGCACGGTGCCGGTGTAGTCGACCACCACCGCCTGCTGCTCGGGAAGGACCGTGGGCGGCGCGACGACCACGGACTCCTGCTCGATCTCCTCCACCGTGCTCATCTCCCCGTCGTCCCACTTCTGCTCGGCGTGCCGGGTCGCAACCCGACCCGCAGACAATGCTGCGTCGCCGGACCCGCCGCCTCAGGGGTGCTCAGGGCCATCTGAGTGGCCGTGCCGCACGCACTGAGTACCTGCCGCGCGGTCCTCGGCACGCCGTAGGCTCGCCGGGTGCGAACCCCGGCGTCCCGGCCGCTCGGCCGAGCCTTCTCCAACGTCTTCGTGGCGAACATCGGCTCGTCGCTCGCCGACGGCATCGCCCGCACCGCCGCACCCCTCCTCGCCACCCGGCTCACCGACGACCCGCTGCTGGTGGCGGGCGTCGCGGTCGCCGCGATGCTCCCCTGGCTCCTCTTCGCCATCCCGGCCGGCATCCTGCTCGACCGCGTGGACCGCCGTCGGGCGCTCGCCGTGGCCAACACGTTGCGCGCGCTGCTCGCGGGGGGCCTCGTCGCCCTCACCGCCACGGGCACCCTGACGATCTGGTGGCTGCTCGCGGTCGTGCTGCTCTACGGCGTGTTCGAGACCGTGTACGACGGCGCGATCCGGGCCGTGCTCCCCTCGATCGTCGAGCGCAGGGACCTGCCGCGGGCCAACGGCCGCATCGAGGGCGGCGAGATCGTCGTCCAGCAGTTCCTCTCGGCACCGCTCACGTCATGGCTGTTCGCGATCGCCGTCGTGGTGCCGCTCGCGCTCGGCGCGACGGCGTACGCGGCTGCCGCGGCGCTCGCGCTGTTCCTGCCCGCGGCGGCCGCCGGGGCGCACGCGCGGCGAGCCGTGCCGTCGGGCGTCACCCCCGAGGTCCGGGAGCGCGAGCCCTGGCCCCAGCAGCTGCTCACCGGGTTCCGGTTCATCCGCGGCCACGAGGTGCTGTGGCCGCTGTGGGTCCTGAGCGTGTCGATCGCCCTCTGCTTCTCCGTCGCGACGAGCACCTACGTGCTCTTCGTGCTCGATGCCGTGGGCGTCCCCGAGTCCTGGTACGGCACCTACCTGCTGGCGGGCGCGGTCGGCTCGCTCCTGGGCTCGGTGCTCGCGGGCCGGCTCCAGGAGCGGTTCGGCACCGGCCCGGTCATGGCGGCCGCCAACCTCGTCGGGCTCGTCTCGCTGGCGGTCGCGGGCGCGGCACCCCAGCTCGTGACCGTGGCCGTCTGCATGTTCGTCTCGTTCGGCTGCACCACGGTCTGGAACGTCAACGTGATGTCGCTGCGGCAGGCCCTGATCCCGGACGGCCTGCTGGGCCGTGTGCACGGCACGTGGCGGACGCTCCTGTGGGGCGTGATGCCTCTCGGGTCGCTGATCGGCGGGCTGCTCGCACGGGGCGGTCTCGAGATCCCGCTCGTCGTGGGCGGCACGGGAGGCGCGGTGCTCGGCCTGATCGGCTACCGGTTCCTGACGCGGCTTCCCGACCCGGCCGACGTCTGACCCGCTCCTCAGGCCGCGTGCATCCGGCGGTAGCGCGACGGCGTCATGCCGGTCGCGGCCTGCACCGCCCGGCGCAGCGTGAGCGCCGAGCCGTGGCCCGTGAGGGTCGCGAGCTCCTCGATCTGCAGGTGCCAGCACCGCGGGTCGGCGAGACGTGCGAGCGCCTGCTCGAGCCGGATGACCGCGATCCACTGCATGACCGTGCGCTCGTCGTTCTCGAAGACGCGGTGCAGCGTACGGGTCGACACACCGAACTTCTCGGCGATGCTCGCGGGGCACAGCCCGGGCTCGGCGTAGTGCGCCGCGATGTGCTGCAGGACTCGCGACTTGTCGAGCGGGTGGTGCGAGAACGGCTCGGGGCGAGCGGGCAGCATGGTCGCGAGGCCGAAGGCGAGCTGCTCGACGATCGGCACGAGGTCGGCGCGAGCAGCGGGCAGCAGGGCCTCGTCGTCGCGCCGCAGCACCTCGAGCAGGAACTGTGCCGTCGCGGTCGGCACCGCGGTGTCCTGGCGCCAGACGGCGAAGCCGGCGGTGCTGAGGCTGTCGCGGTAGCGCGGGTCGCGGGCATCGACGTCGATCAGGAGGACGGACGTCGTGCCGGTCATCTGGCAGTGGACCACGGTGTGGTCCGCGAACCGCACGGCGTCCCGCGGGCCGACGACCTCGAGCGTGCCGCCCAGCCGCAGCGAGATCTCGCCCTCGAGCACCACGGCGATGCGAATCCGCTGCCGGGACTCGCCGCCGAGCCGCATCCGCATGCTCCCGTGGCGCAGCCAGGTCAGGCGCACCGCGCCGAACCACGCGGTGTGCGCGGCGACGTGCAGCTCGTCCGGGTCGTCGGTCTGGATCGGCACGTGTCGGCCCAGGGCCTCGAGCCCTTCGGCACCCTGGAACCGGCAGGACCGGCGTCGCGGGTCGACCTCGGGAGCCAGGCTCGGCAGCCGGCGGAGCCGCGGGGTGGAGTGTGCGCTCATGTCGGCCTCACGTGACCCGGATGATCGGCAGGCTGTTGAGGACGGCGAGCGCCACGGCGGCAACGGCCATGCGCAGCCGGACGTGGTTGCGCAGCAGCAGGCGGTCGGCCAGCGTCGTGTTCTGACCGGACATCGGGGCCACCTCCTGGAACTGGTCGGACCGGACGGGACGGGCGGCGCCCGCACGTCGGGGGGTACGCACGGGCGCCGGTCCCACCGCGGACGGCCGGTGTGCCGGCGAGGGGGTACCGGCGGGAAGGGCCGCCTCCGGCCGTCCGCGTACGAACACTCTCCCCGGGGGCAGGAGGGGCGCCGAAAACCTGGCACCGGATGCTCGGGGGCCTGGCACGGCGTGCGTCGGGCGAGCGCCCGGCCTGGCTACCCGGCCTGGGCGCGCAGCTCGGACGGGGTCATGCCCGTGGCGGCCTGGACCGCTCGCCGCAGCGTGAGCGCGTTGCCGAACCCCGCGAGGAGCGCGATGTCGTCGAGCGACGTGCTCGCGTACCGCGGGTCGTTCAGGCGGGCGAGGGCCTGTTCGAGGCGCTTCGCCTGGATCCACTGCGCGACGCCCATCTCCTCGCCCTCGAACAGCCGCTGGAGCGACCGCTTCGACATGCCGAGGTGCTCGGCGAGCGTGGCCGGGCTCAGGTCCTGGTCGGCGTGGTGCGCGGTGATGTACCGGATCGCGCGCTGACGCGCCGACCGGCGCTCCCAGCCGTCGTCGTCGGGCGTCGCGAGCGAGGCGAGCACGCCGGAGACGAGCGTGTCGAGCGTGTCGGTGACCTGCGCGCGCACCGCCGGGGCGTGCGGCCCGTCGTCGTGCCGCAGCAGGTCGCACAGGAACGCGGCGAGCGCGGGCAGCAGCGCGGAGTCCGACCTGCCGACCACGAAGGGCGTGTGCTCGGGGACGGCGACGAGCGACCGGTGGGTGGTCGGCACGTCGCAGCTGACGATCTTGGCCGGCCCGTGCGTCTCGTAGGTCACGGGCAGCCATCCGAGGAGGAGCGCGCCGTCGCGACGGTTCAGGGTCGTGGCGAGGTCGCCCTGGCGCAGCGTGACCTCGCCGTCGAGCACGACGAAGAGGCGCAGCGTGCGCTCGGGGTTGCCGAAGTTGCGCATCGACGGGCCCCACTGGAGGGGCGAGTGCGCGGTGTACGCGACGTCGAACGGGCCGAACCGGGCGGTGCGGGTCTGGACCAGGAAGCGGCCCGGGTCCTCGACCGTGGTCGGGATCGCCCGCGTGAACTCCCCGAGGTCCGCCGCGCCGCGCCAGCTGCGCACGGTCACGCCGCGGTTCGGCTCGGAGGCGAACGGCGGCCCGGAGTGACCGGCGGGCACCGTGTGCGGCGGCCGGCTGGCGGCCGGACGCCGATGCGTGACGCCGGCGCTCCGGCGCGGTGTGTGACGAGTCTGTGGCTCCGTGACGATCATGTGTTCCCCCCGCGTTGGCGCGAATTGATGCATCCACCGTGTCGGCCGCAGGACCTCTCCCTAGGTCGCTGCCAGGAACATTGAGTGGTGACGAGGGTGCCGCCTGAGTGCGCCACCGGTGGTCTGGGTGGTGGTGCCGGAAACATGGGTGCTCCGTGGCGGCGTGTGGGAGGCAGCCCAGAGCGGCGCGCGCCAGGGCACGACGCAACGAACGCCACCCATTCCCGGCGCTCGTGCGCGCGGGGAGACGCTGGGTCCCTCACCACGTCTGGAGAGTCAGGTGTACGAGACCCACCCACACCGTGCCGCGTCCGACCTCGCCGAGCTGCTCGAGATCGCCGACGTCATCGACGCGGTCTGCGAGAGCCTCGCCCTGTACGTACCGGGGCGCACGGTCGACGACGCCGCGCTGCGGAAGGCGCTGTTCGCGCTCCTCGACCACCCGTCGCAGGAGCTGTGGGAGCACCTGCGCGGCGAGTGGGTGGCTCCCAACTTCCTGCAGCGCCCGGCGTCCGACGAGACGCAGCAAGGTGCCGGCGACGACGCGGCCACCTTCGCGAGCGAACCCGCGGTGAGCTTTGCGGACGCGTGCTACGCCTACGGCCTGCCCGACCAGGTCTGCCCGTCGAAGCGGGCGCTGCGCGCGATCCTGCGCTGGGCGATCACGCAGGCGGCGTGACGCGCGGCGCCTGACCCCACGCGTCGGCGGGCGGGCGACGGCGCTCGGGCGGAGGCGTCCGGAACTCCTCGGGGCTCGGCGAGAGGTAGGCGCGCGCGAAGCGCAGCGCGGCGTCGAGGTCGTCGCGGCGCTCGCGAGCGGAGTGCGCCCGGCGCGTCGAGATCTCCACGACGATGTCGCCCTGGTAGTCCCGGCGCACGAGCTCTTGGAGCACCTTGTCGCAGGCCATGGAGCCGCGCCCGGGCACCAGGTGCTCGTCGCGAGGCGTCCCGGTCCCGTCGGCCAGGTGGACGTGCTGGAGCCGCGCGCCGAAGTCGTCGACGAGCGCGAGCGCGTCCTGCTGCGCCACCGCCGCGTGCGACAGGTCGAGCGTCACGGCGTCGTAGTCGTGCTCGGACGGGTCCCAGCCCGGCAGGTAGGCGTTGAGCTCGCGCTCGCTGCGGGCGCGCGCCCGCCAGGGGTACATGTTCTCGACCGCGACCGTCACGCCCGTGTTCTGGGACAGCTCGCGCACCTGCTCCTCGAACTGCCGGGCGTACTTGTACTGCCACCGGAAGGGCGGGTGCACGACGACGGTGCGGGCGCCCAGCTCGAGCGCCATGTCGACGGTCCGGCGCAGCTTGGGCGCGGGCGACTGGCCCCAGACCCGCTGGCTGACGAGCAGCGTCGGAGCATGGATCGACCGAATCTCGATGCCGTTCGCGGAGGCCAGCTTCGCCAGCTCCGCCGGGTCCTGCGTCGCGGGGTCGGACCACACCATGACCTCGATGCCGTCGTAGCCCAGCTGGGCCGCCGTCTCGAACGCGAAGGCCGCTCGGCGAGGGTAGACGGACGCGGTCGAGAGGGTGACGGGGAGGGTTGCCTCGAGCATTCGGGCACCTTTGCGACGGGACCTGACAGGGCGTTGCCCACGGTACCGGGGACCGGTCGACCACGCCGGGGACAGATGTGTCCGATTCGTCACTAGGATCGAAGGGCAGTCAGCGTGCCGAAGGAGGCCCCGTGGAACGCACCGTCGTCGTCGCCGTGCGGGAAGGTCTGCACGCGCGCCCGGCCGCCCTCTTCGCCCGCTCGGCCGCGGGCCAGCCGGTCCGCGTGCGCATCCGCAAGCCGGGCGGTGAGCCGGTGGACGCGGCGAGCGTCCTGGGAGTCCTGACGCTCGGCGCCGACGCCGGCGACCAGGTCGTGCTGAGCACGGACTCGGACGACGCCGACGCCGCGGGCGCGCTCGACGCGCTCGAGCGGTTCCTCGGGCGGGACGACCCGACGCGACCCGAGGCGCCCGCGGCCTGACCGGCCTCGCCGTCGGCCAGGGCTCACAGCGCGTGCGCGTCGAGCACCGCGGCCAGGCGCCCGCGCACGGCCGCGCGCGCCGCCTCGGCGTCCGGCTGGTCGAGCGCCAGGCGGGCCAGCTCCGCGCACTCCTGCGACGTCGTCGCGCCGAGCACGGCCGCGACGTCGGCCAGGGCGCGCGGCGTCATCGACAGCGACGTCACGCCCAGACCCACGAGGACGGGCGCGAGCGCGGGGTCCGCCGCGGCCTCGCCGCACACGCCGACCGGTCGCCCGTGCACCGCGGCGCCCTCGGCCGTGGCCCGCACCAGCTCGAGCACGGCGGGCTGCCACGCCGTCGAGAGCCTGGCGAGCTCGCCCAGACCGCGGTCGGCCGCCATGGCGTACTGGATCAGGTCGTTGGTGCCGAGGCTGCCGAACGTCGCGTGCTCGAAGATCCAGCGCGACCGCAGCGCGGCGGCAGGGATCTCGACCATCACGCCGGACCGGTCGAGACCGTGCTGGGCGCAGGCCGCGGCGAACGAGCGCGCCTCGTCGGGCGTCGCGACCATGGGCGCCATGACCCACACCTCGGCCTGCTCGGCGCCGGCGGCGGCGGCGATGGCCTGGAGCTGGCGGTCCAGGACGTCGGGGTGCACGGCGGCGGTGCGCAGCCCGCGGACGCCGAGCGCCGGGTTGGGCTCGTCGGCGGCGGTCACGAACGGCATGGGCTTGTCGGCACCGGCGTCGAGCGTGCGCACCACGACCTTGCGGCCCGCGAAGGCCGCGAGCACGCGGCGGTAGGCGTCGACCTGCTCCTCGACCGTGGGCTCGGCCGCACGGCCCAGGAAGCAGAACTCGGTGCGGAACAGCCCTACGCCCTCGGCCCCGGCCTCGACCGCCGCACGCGCCCCGGGGAGGTCGGCGACGTTGGCGAGCAGCTCGACGTGCACGCCGTCGGCCGTCCGCCCGCGGCCGTCGAACTCCCGGTGGACCGACTCGCGGCTCGCGGCCGCGGCGACCATGGCGTCGTCGGGGTCGCGCACGACGGTGCCGGCCCCGCCGTCGACGACGATCGTCTCGCCGTCCTCGATCGCGTCGGCACCGCTCACCGCGACGACCGCGGGGATGCCGAGGGCTCGCGCCAGGATCGCCGTGTGGGACGTCGGGCCACCCCCGCTCGTGACGATCGCCAGCACGTTCGCCGGGTCGAGCGTCGCCGTGTCGGCGGGGGCGACGTCGTGCGCGACGAGCACGAACGGGTACCCGGGAGCGGGCACGCCGGGCGGCCGGACGCCCGTCAGCTCGGCGACGATCCGGTCGCGCACGTCGCGCACGTCGCGCGCCCGCTCGGACAACGGCGGCCCGAGCTTCTCGAGCTGGGCCGCGAGCGCCCCCGCGGCGTCCCAGACGGCGCGGGCCGGGGTCAGGTGGTCCTCGCGCACGCGACGCTCGGCGTCGGCCGAGAGCGTCGGGTCGGCGGCCATGGCCGCGGTCACCATCAGGACGTCGGCTGCCGTGCCCGACACCTGCCCGGCTCGCTCGGTGAGCCAGGCCTGCACCCTGCCCGAGGCCGCGCCGATCGCGCCGACCGCGACGTCCGCGGCGTCCGGCGCGATGCGGGTCGTGGGCGGTTCGGGTACCGGGTCCGGCATCGTGACGACGACACCGGCCGCACGGCCCGGGCTGACCGGTGCTCCGGTGAGGGTCGTCGTCATGGTGCTGTACCTCGTTCCTTCTGGTCCTGGAAGAAGCGTGTCACGAACGTGCCCGACCGCGAACGCGGACCGGTTGCGGCCAGGCTCGACCCGAGCCCACACTGCCTCAAGACCACGGCGGTGGAGGCGGTGGTCCGCCGCGGCCGGCCGCGCCGAGCAGACCGGGAGGTCCCATGAGCACGACCGAGCAGATGCGCCCGCCCTCATGATGCTCCGGGTGTACGCGCCTGTGACGGGACGCGTCGTCGCGACCGAGGAGATCCCGGACCCGGTGTTCTCGGCCGGGCTCATCGGACCGGGGGTCGCGATCGACCCCGACCCCGGTGCAGGGAACGTCGCCGTCTCCCCGATCGACGGGACGCTCGTCAAGTTGCACCCGCACGCGTTCGTCGTGACCGACGCCCAGGGTCGCGGGGTGCTCGTGCACCTGGGCATCGACACCGTGCAGCTCAAGGGCCAGGGCTTCACGCTGCACGCGTCCGAGGGCGACCGGGTGGAGGCCGGGCAGGAGCTCGTGACCTGGTCGCCGTCCGACGTCGCGGCCGGCGGGCGGTCGCCCGTGGTGCCGGTCGTGATGCTCGACGTCGCACCGGACCTGATCGTGCCCACCGCCGGTGAGGAGTCCGACGTCGTCGCCGGCGAGGAGCTGTTCACCGTGGACGGCTGAGCCGGTCGGTTAGGGTCCGGGTCATGGTGCGCGCTGTGGTGTTCGACGTCGGAGAGACGCTGATCGACGAGAGCCGGATCTGGACCCGGTGGGCGCACCGGCTGGGCGTCCCTCCCTTGACGTTCCTCGGGGTGCTCGGCGGGTGCGCCGCGCTCGACCTGCCCCACCGGCACGCGTTCGAGCTCGTCCGGCCGGGGTTCGACATCGACGCCGAGCTCGCGCGGTGGGCGGCCGACGACCCGGACGGGCTGCGCGAGAACTTCGACGCCGACGACCTGTACCCCGACGTCCGGCCGGCGCTGACGGCGCTGCGCGACGCCGGGCTCGGCGTCGTGATCGCCGGGAACCAGCCGCCGCAGGCGCGCGCGGCGCTCGAGGTGATGGACCTGCCGGTCGACGCGATCCGCACGTCGGACGAGTGGGGCATCCAGAAGCCGGCGCCCGGGTTCTTCGCCAAGGTCGCCGCGCTCACCGGCCTCCCGCCCGCGGAGATCGCCTACGTCGGCGACCGGCTCGACAACGACGTGCTGCCCGCCGCCGAGGCCGGGATGATGCCCGTGCTCGTGCGGCGCGGGCCGTGGGGATATCTGCACGCGGAGCGGCCCGATGCCGCGCGGACGACCGTCGTCGACTCGCTGCTCGAGCTGCCCGCGCTCCTCGCGGGGCGGCCCACGACGGGCTGAGCGGCCGCGCCGGCGACGACCGGCCCCACCGCCCGGTTGCGTCGCACCGGGCTCGCCGGGAGCCTGTCGGGATGAGCGACGAGGCGCGGGACCACGACATCGTCGTCTTCGGAGCCTCCGGCTTCGTCGGAGCGCTCGTCGCCGAGCACCTCGCGGACCACGCGCCCCCGACGACCCGCATCGCGCTCGCCGGGCGCTCGCGCGAGAAGGTCGAACGGGCTCGGGCCGGGCTGCCCGCTGGGGCGCACACGTGGCCCGTCCTGGTCGCCGACGCGGACGACCCCGCGTCGCTCGAGGCCATGGCAAGGTCGGCGCGCGTGGTCGTGAGCACCGTGGGGCCGTACCTGAGCTACGGGCTGCCGCTGGTCGATGCCTGTGCCCGGGCGGGCACGCACTATGCCGACCTCACCGGCGAGGCGCCGTTCGTCCGCGCCGCGATCGACCGGTACGACGCCGTCGCGCGCACGTCGGGTGCGCGGCTGGTCCATGCCTGCGGCTACGACGCCGTCCCGTCCGACCTCGCCGTCCTGATGCTGCACCGCCAGGTGGAGGCCGACGGCGCCGGCCCGCTGGCCGACGTCCGGCTCGTGGCGACCGCACGGGGTGGGCTGAGCGGAGGCACGCTGGCGTCGATGCGGGGCATCGTCGAGCTCGCCGCGCGCGACCGCTCCGTGCGGCGCCTCCTGGCCGACCCGTACTCGCTGAGCCCGGACCGCGAGGCCGAGCCGTCGACCCGCCAGCCGCCCGACACCCCGGCTCCTGGTCGCACCTACGACGGCCGCTGGGTCGCCGCGTCGCCCATGGCGTCGTTCAACACGCGGATCGTGCGGCGGTCGAACGCGCTCCACGGCTGGGCGTACGGGCGCGACCTCCGGTACGGCGAGGTCGCCGGGACGGGGCGCGGCGCCAAGGGTGCGGCGACCGCCGTCGGGCTCACCGTCGGTCTGGGGGCAGCGGCCGCCGCGTTCGCGGTACCGCCGCTGCGCGCCCTCCTGGACCGCAGGCTCCCCGCTCCGGGATCCGGGCCGGACGAGCACACGCGCCGCACCGGGTGGTTCCGCATGGAGGCGCACGCCAGGACGTCGACCGGACGCGACTACCGCGCCGTCGCAGCCGCGCAGGGCGACCCCGGCTACGCCGCGACCGCGGTCATGCTCGGACAGGCGGTGCTGGCGCTCGCGGTCGACGGCGACCGCCTGCCCGATGCCGCCGGCTCGCTCACCCCGGCCACGGCGCTCGGCGACGTCCTCGTCGACAGGCTCCGCTCGGCGGGGCACACGTACGAGGCCGGGCCTCGATGACCACTCCTTCAGACCACCGCTCCATGACCACCGCTCCGTGACCCGCGGCGTCCTCGTGGTCGACGCCGCCAACGTGGTCGGTGCGCGGCCCGACGGCTGGTGGAAGGACCGGGCTGCGGCGGCCGCCCGCCTCCTTGCGGGTCTCGACGCCGCGGTCGAGCACGGCGTGGCGGAAGAGCTGACCGCGCGGCACGTCGTCGTCGTGCTCGAGGGCCGGGCGACCGCGGCGGCCGACGCCCGACCCGAGCGCCTGGAGGTCGTGCGGGCCGAGCGCGACGGGGATGCCGCGATCGTCGACGTCGTCGCCGCACGGCGGGACGACGACCTCCTCGTCGTGACCTCCGACCGCGCGCTGCGCGAGCGGGTCGAGGCCCTCGGCGCGCGCACCCGGGGAGCGGGCTGGCTGCGCGACCTCCTCGACGCGGTGCCGCCGACCTGGTGAGGCGCCGCCTGCCTCGGCCAGAATGCCTCGCATGCACCCCTTCCTGGAGACCGAGCGCCTGGTGCTGCGCGGGTTCACGCCCGACGACGTCGACGGCCTCGTCGCCCTGGACAGCGACCCCGAGGTCATGCGCTTCATCAACGGCGGCGAGCCCGCCGACCCGGCGCTGATCCGGACGCAGACGCTGCCGCGCCTCCTGCACGACTACCCGGTCCTCAGCACCCGGGGCTACTGGGCCGCGGAGGAGAAGGCCGCCCGGACGTTCCTGGGCTGGTTCGAGCTCCGCCCGCTCGAGGAGCACAGCGCCGCCGTGGTCGAGCTGGGCTACCGGTTGCACCGGGCCGCCTGGGGCAAGGGCTACGCCACTGAAGGCTGCCGCGCGCTCGTCGCGACGGCGTTCACCGGGCTCGGGGTCGAGCGGATCACCGCGAACACGATGGCGGTCAACACCGGGTCGCGCCGGGTCATGGAGAAGCTCGGCATGACGTTCGTGCGCAGCTTCACGGGCGACTGGCCGGTCGCGATCCCCGGCTCCGAGCACGGCGAGGTCGAGTACGAGCTCACCCGCGAGGACTGGCTGCGCTCGGAACGCTCGGAACGCCGCGAGTAGCGGGCGCGAGGTCTGCCGACCGCACCACGGCCGCGGCGTGCGCCGCGCCGGCGTGCATGGCCTCCTCGACCTGAGCCCCGCGCAGGTGGGCGTCGAGGAAGCCCGCGAAGAACCCGTCGCCCGCGCCGTTCGTGTCCACGACGTCGTCCACCCGCTGCGCCGCGACATCGACGAAGCCGTCGGCCGTCAGCGCCGTGGCGCCGTCGGCGCCCCGTGTGCACACGACGAGCCGGGCGCCGCCGTCGAGCCGCGCGGCCATGAAGCCGCGCCAGCCGGGCATCCGGTCCGCGCTGAGGAAGACGTGCGTCCCGGCGTCGACCCACGGGCGGTGGAACTCGGACGCGCCGTCGTAGTCGTGCAGGTCGACCCAGACGTCCCGAGCCCGCTCGACCGCGGCCGCGAGCACGGGAAGCGACGGCACGGCCAGGTCGACGACCACCGCGGCGGCAGCGTCGAGCGCCTCGAGGGCAGCGGACCACGTCGGACCGCTCGCCGGGACCTGACCCGCCGCGTGCAGGTACACCGAGAG
>Ga0233372_1000549_pt1 | contig 16741 bp, 18 predicted proteins | sample ElkDunMinimDraft_4_FD_191538 | JGI IMG/M metagenome (GOLD analysis project Ga0233372, IMG submission 191538) | Fecal eukaryotic communites from dung pellets of Tule Elk in California, USA - Elk Dung D8 | ecosystem: Host-associated > Mammals > Digestive system > Large intestine > Fecal | place... | reverse complement strand
GAAAGTAAAAAATAAAAAAAGTAAGAAAGAGCTTAAGAAAAAAGATAAAAAAAAGAAAAAAAGTTTATCTAAAGAAGAAATAAAGAAAATAAAAAATCAGATTAAAAAACTTTCTAAACTTATTAATAAATTATAAAAAGGAGCGTTAAGCTCCTTTTTATAATTAAAAGTACAAGGCCGATAAATTATCTTCTATTTGTTGTAAATCATAAAAACTAGTATAATAAACTTGTAATAAAACTTCTTTTTTATTTTTAATAACAAAAAATTCCCAATTGCTATTATCATTTATTTCAAAAGGTTCATATAAAACGAAAGCGTTATACTTATAACATAGTTCCTTAGTTTTTAATAATAAGTCATAAAAATTAACAGCTAATCGAATATCTATCTGATGTTGAGAAAAAATTTGAAATAACAAACAAGTTTCTTGTTCATCATACCTTTCAAATTTGAAAATAAAATCTTCTAAAGTCATATTTAAAAAAAGAGGAACCTAAGTTGCACTTTATATTTTATATTTATTTTGTTACTATTGAATGATCGTGATCCTCCTCCGAATGGTTTTCTGATGATAAAACTTTATTTGCAACTTTACCAACCGTTAATCCTTGAACAATGATTGAAAATAAAACCACAATATAAGTAATTTCTAATAAAACCTCTTTATACTCATTATGAGGTATTGACATAACTAAGGCAATTGAAACTCCTCCTCGAATTCCACCCCAAACCATGGTAATAATTGACCCGCGCGAGTAAGTGTTTTTTCTTAAAATAGACTTTAAAGGAATTAATATAGATAACAAACGAGATAGTAAAACAATAAAAATTGCAATAATTCCTAATAGCAATTGTTTTTCTAGATCTGGTAACATTAATAATTCAAAACCTATAAATAGGAATAAAATAGCATTCATGATTTCATCTATCAACTCCCAAAACTTACCTAAATAATCACGAGTCTCAGGATTCATAGCTACGTTTTTACCATAGTTTCCAATAATTAAACCAGCAACAACCATAGCTAATGGTGATGAAAAATGAAAATGACTAGCTATTAAAAATCCACCCATAACTATTGAAAGGGTAATTAATGCCGAAACTTTATAATCATCACATTGTTTCATTGCTTTTGAAGCTGTGAAACCAAGGATAGCACCTAGAGCAATTCCGCCCCCTGCTTCTAATAAAAATAACATAGAAACATTAGCAAAACTGGCCTCAAAATTAATGTCTGTAGCAACTTTTAAAACTACTGCAAACATAACAACAGCTACACCATCGTTAAATAATGATTCACCAGTAATTTTAGTTTCGATTGTTTTAGGTACTTTGGCCTGTTTTAAAATACCTAACACAACAATTGGATCTGTTGGTGAAATTAACGTACCAAATAACAAACAATATATATAAGGGATATGAATTCCTAAAATTGGTGCAACATAATACAATAAGCCTGAAATGATGAAGGCCGAAATTACCACCGAAACGGTTGCATAAGTAAATATTGGCCACTTTTGATCTTTTAAATCTGTAATGTTAACGTGCAATGCTCCAGCAAATAATAAAAAATTAAGCATGGCTCCCATCAAAATTTGATGAAAATCAAAATCCCCAATTAACTTACTCAAAAATGCAGTTGTATCTGGAAAAAATTCTCCACCTATTAATCGTATGGCTAATGATGTTAACATAGCAATAACCATAATTCCAATAGTCCCAGGTAATTTTAAAAAGCGTAAATTTAAATAGGCAAAAAGTGATGCTAAAACAATTAGCACCGAAAATGTGTAATATAATTCCATAAATAAAACTGTTTTTACAAAAATACGATTTTAATTTTTTAATAGTTTTATTATCGACTTTAAAATATTTATTTTTGATTGATAAGGAGCATATTTAACAGGTAGATCCAACCACGTTTTACGATTTACATAAGCACGCATGTGAGTAAAAGTGTTAAAACCATGTTTTCCATGGTAATTTCCCATACCGCTATTTCCAAATCCACCAAGTGGCAAATTTTTATTAATTAAATGACTTAAAACATCATTTGTACAACCACCACCAAATTGAATTTTTGAAAGAACGGAATCTATCTCCTTAGCATTTGATGAAAAAATATAAAAAGCTAAAGGTTTTTCATTTTTATGATTCTGATTGATAATTTCATCTAACGAATTATAGGTTAAAACGGGTAAAATAGGTCCAAAAATTTCTTCTTGCATAGCAAGATCATCAAATGTAACATCATTTAAAACAGTAGGTTCAATATAAAAATCATTTGGATTACTTTTTCCACCAAAATAAACTTTATCAGGTTCGATTAACTGAATCAATCTATCAAAATTTTTTTGATTGATTATTCTAGGAAAGTCAACAGATTTTTCAATATCGTTTCCATAACAAGTAATTATTCTGGCTTTTAATAAGTTTAGAAATTTATTTTTCACAGATTCATGAATCCAAATAAAATCGGGAGCTACACAAGTTTGTCCCGCATTAACAAATTTTCCAAAAACAATTCTATCGACAGCAACTTCTAAGTTAGCAGATGGCGTAATCACACATGGTGATTTTCCGCCTAATTCTAAAACCGTAGGAGTTAAAAATTGAGCGGCAGCTTGATGAATAATTTTTCCAACCTGAGGACTTCCTGTAAAAAAAATAAAATCGAATTTACATTTCAAAATTTCAGTGGTTGTATCCACACCTCCTTGAACTACAGTTACCCATGCATCTTGAAAAACATTTTTTAAAATATTTTGAATAACATTTGATGTATTTGGAGTTAATTCGGATGGTTTTAATAAAACTACGTTACCAGCTGCTATAGCAGAAATTAATGGCTGAATACACAGCAAAAACGGATAATTCCATGGTGAAATTATTAAAACGCTTCCAAAGGGTTGTTTTTGAATGGATTCGGACGAAGGAAAATTTAAAATACTTGGCCAAACATTTTGAGGTTTCATCCAACTCTTTAACTTTTTAATATGCGTTTTTAAATCCAAATAAACCATAGCTACCTCGGTCATATAACCTTCGTAAAACGATTTTTTAAAATCTTTATTTAATGCTTCTAAAATATTTTTTTCTTGCGCTTCAATTTCGCACATTAATAATTTTAATTTAGCAATACGCGATTTATATTCTAATGTTTCGCCCGTATAAAAAAATTCACGTTGAAAATTTACTAATTCCGAAATATTCATAACCTAAAAATTGTTTAAACTTAAAAATAGTTAAAAAAACTGCAAAAAAACTATTATAATTATTTAAATAGGTAAAATAATCTATAAAAAAAATATATTTGTAGTATGTTAAAATTAATAGGTCAATTGATTTACAACCTGGGTGGTTGGAAACTAAAAAATAAACTAGATTTATCTCAAATAGATAAATGTGTATTAGTTTGTGCTCCACATACATCAAACTGGGATTTTTACTATACCGTTACTGCTTTTTGGCAAATGAAAATTCCTTTTAAAATGTTTATAAAAGATGCGTGGACAAAACCATGGTATGGTTTTATTATAAAAAAAATGGGAGGAATTGGTATTGATAGAAGTCAACGAAATAATATGGTTGACTTTGCAGCTGATATTTTAAAAAATAACCACTCGTTATATTTATTAAATACTCCAGAAGGTACACGAAGCTATTCAGAAAAATGGAAAAATGGTTTTTATCATATTGCTAAAAAAGCTGAAGTACCTATTTTACTGGCTTTTTGTGACTATAAGAAAAAAGAAGCTGGAATAGAGGTTATGATTGATCCGAAAAACAAATCGTTAGAAGAGGTAATGCAGGAAATAGAAACCTATTACCAGGATGTAAGTGCCAAATACCCGGAACTTTACAATAAAAAAATATATTAATAAAAAGAAGCCAAATTTAAAGGCTTCTTTTTTATTTTAAAAACACTTCATAAGCAAATCGTAATAATGTTAAGCAAACTACAAATAGAAAAAAGTATCTAATAAAACCGTTTCCTTTTTTAATTGCTAGTTTTGCTCCCAAAAAACCACCTAAAGCATTACTTAATGCCATTGGAATAGCAATAGTCCATATTATTTTTCCTTTCAATACAAACAAACAAATTGACCCAAAATTAGTAGCTAAATTCACCATTTTTGCATGAACAGAAGCTTTTAAAAAATCAAAACCTAAAAAAATAATAAAACCTAAAATTAAAAAACTTCCCGTTCCTGGACCTATAAAACCATCATACAAACCTACTATAAATGCTATTAAAGCACCATATAACATTTGTTTTTTCAATGGCACATCTCTACTTGGTTTTTGACCGAAATCTTTCTTTAAAAACGTATAAATTGCCAAAGCCACTAAAACAAATAATAAAACGGGCTTCATAAAATCATTAGGAACCAAAGTCAGGATAAGTGACCCGGAATAAGCAGAAAAAAAAGCAATAACAGCCATTAAAATATATAATTTTATATTTACTGATATCTTTTTTAAATATTGAAATGTTGCCATAGTAGTACCACTAAACGCGGGGATTTTCAACGATCCAACAACTGTTGAAATAGGATATTGTGGTAATAATAAAATAGCTATTGGCGTTTGAATAAGACCACCACCACCAACTATGGCATCAACAAAACCAGCTAAAAAAGCTGCTAAACAAAGTAATACTATAATATAAGTTTCCATTAAAAAAGTAAAAGCTAAACCATTAGGTAATGGTTTAGCTTTAAATTATATAGTTTAAAAAGTTTTTTTTATAATCGAACAATATTAGCACCTAAAGCACGTAAACGCTCATCAATACGTTCGTATCCACGATCAATTTGTTCAATATTTTGAATTGTGCTTGTGCCGTTTGCAGTAAGAGCTGCAATAAGTAGTGAAATACCAGCACGAATATCTGGCGAAGTCATTACGGTGGATTTTAATTGAGACTGAAAATTATGTCCCATTACGACTGCTCTGTGCGGATCGCAAAGCATAATTTTTGCACCCATATCAATTAATTTGTCTACAAAAAACAAACGACTTTCAAACATTTTTTGATGAATTAAAACATCGCCTTTTGCCTGCGTTGCAACAACTAAAATAATTGACAATAAATCTGGAGTAAAACCAGGCCACGGAGCATCAGAAATCGTTAAAATAGATCCATCAATATCGGTTCTAACTTCATATCCATTTTTATGAGCAGGTATATAAATATCGTCACCACGACGTTCAATCGTAATTCCTAATTTTCTAAATGTATTTGGAATGATTCCTAAATTTTCCCAAGAAACATTTTTAATTGTGATTTCACCTTTTGTCATTGCTGCTAAACCAATCCAAGAGCCAATTTCAATCATATCTGGCAAAATAGTATGCTCACAACCACCTAAAACCTCAACACCTTCTACCGTTAATAAGTTTGAACCAATTCCAGAAATTTTAGCTCCCATAGAAACTAACATTTTACATAATTGTTGCAAATATGGTTCACACGCTGCGTTATAAATAGTTGTAGTTCCTTCAGCTAAAACAGCTGCCATAACAATATTTGCAGTTCCTGTAACCGACGCCTCATCAAGTAACATATAAGTTCCTTTTAGGCGACCTTCTACCTCAACTCCATAAAAATGGTCTTCGCTACGGTATCTAAATTTAGCACCTAAATTTATAAAACCTTCAAAATGAGTATCTAATCTACGACGTCCAATTTTATCTCCTCCAGGTTTTGGAATATATCCTTTTCCTAAACGAGCCAAAAGTGGACCCACTATCATAATAGAACCGCGTAACGAGCCGCCTTCTTTTTTAAAAGCTTCTGTTTCTAAATATTGTAAGTTTACTTCGTCTGACTGAAATGTATATGAATTTGGGCCATTTTTTTGGATTTTAACCCCTAAATTTCCCAACAATTGTATTAGCTTATTTACATCTATAATATCCGGAATATTATTAATCGTAACCTTTTCGGTTGTTAATAATACGGCACTTAAAACTTGTAATGCTTCATTTTTTGCACCTTGCGGTTGCACATCGCCTTTTAAAGGTAATCCACCTTCAATTTTAAATATTCCCATAGAATATAGCTAAATTACTTTGGTTTTTTAATGTTGTTATTTTTATAGTAGTTTTTCGAATTCCCTTGCGAATTCTCAGTTGAATTTGTAGGATTATTATTAAAACGTCTATTCGGATTGTTTGGATTTTGATTTGGAGTGTTACTAGTGTACGGAGTACGAGTTCTAGAATACGCTAATTCATTATTTTGTTGTTGCAAAACAGAATTCTGATTTAATTTCGCATTCTGCTTTTTGTTAACACGCATTAAATTATTCGTAGCTAGTAACGAATCTTCAATCTTCCTTAAATCAATTGTTCCTTTAGAAAGTTCGTACATATGCGCTTCGATTACCGAGTCGTCAACAGATTCTTCGTTCCATTTCAAATAACATTTTTTCATGTGATTTGCGATAGACATTATTAACGCATTTTTCATCTCTCCATCTTCCCAATTTTTAGCCACCTCAATCATGTTTAAAATATTATTTCCATAGAAACGATATTTTGGTTTACGTTGTGGATAAGCTAATTTTTCGGGATTGTATTTCAAAAGCTCTGGTTTACGAATAGGAAAAGGAGAATCTACGTCTAATTTAAAATCAGACATAATAAATAATTGATCCCATAATTTATGCTGAAATTCAGATACATCACGTAAATGCGTATTAAAACTTCCCATAACGCTAATTATATATCGAGCAGCTTGATTACGTTCGTTACGATCCTCAATTTCCATCGCTTTTTTTATATAATTGGCAATAGTACGTCCATACTCAGGAATTAAAAGTTTATCCTGATGCGAGTTATACGGCATTTTTTCGGGCGTTTCTCTATTTTTAAACATAAATTAGTATTGGTTAGTAATTATAATGAGATAATTCCTTCAATTTTTGTAAGCTCTAAATATTTATCAATAATACTTTGAGACGAGGGCATTGTAACTCTAATAGAAACAGCCGTAAACTTACCTGTTGAAGAATTTTTAGTTTCTACCTCAGCATTTGTCCCTTGAAATGAATCTTTAATTTGCTGTACTTTAGTATCAGAAACTGGCACAATAAATTTAAATAAATAATTTAACGGCCAGGTAGAAGATTTATCTAATTCTTCTTGAAGTCTGTTATAAAAATCTTTTTCGTTTTGATTCATAAATTTAAATATTTAAACATACAAATATACATTAGTTGCAATACAATTTATAAACAACAATGTATATTTAACGCACTTTTTTTAGTATTAAACTTTTTTTGAGATATTTTTTTATTCAAAAGTCGTAAATTCGCGGTTTATTCAGAAAACCGTGAACAATAAAATTGTAGTAATTATAGGCGGTCCGGGTTCGGGCAAATCAACGATTATAAAATATTTAACGCAAAAAGGCTATTCTTGTTATCCAGAAATTTCAAGACAAGTAACCTTAGAAGCTCGAGAAAATGGCGTTGATCAATTATTTTTAGAGCAACCACTATTATTTAGTGAGCTTTTATTAAAAGGACGTATTAATCAATATCAATCTGCTAAACACGAAGATAGTAAATTTGTTTTTATTGACCGAGGAATTCCAGATGTAATTGCTTACATGGATTTTATAGGCGATACGTACCCAGATTTATTTACAAATGCTTGTGAAGAGCACCGTTATGATCAAATATTTTTATTACCACCGTGGGAAGAAATATATATTAGTGATAATGAAAGATACGAAAGCTATGAACAAGCCGTTCAAATACATGAACACTTAACTAAAACGTATAATGGCTACGGATATAATTTAATTGAAGTACCTAAAGATACTGTAGAAAATAGAGTAGAATTTATTTTATCGCATTTAGAAAAATAATTTTTATCTTTAAATAAAACTTTAACTTATTAAAGCTAAATGCTAGACGCAACTGATGTTTTAAAAAAATATTGGGGATACGATGAGTTTCGATCTCCGCAAGAAGACATTATAAAATCTGTTGTAAATGGTAATGATACGCTAGCGTTATTGCCTACAGGTGGTGGTAAATCAATATGTTTTCAGGTACCTGCTTTATTAAAAAGTGGCATATGTATTGTTGTTTCGCCACTCATTGCTTTAATAAACGATCAAATTCAAAACCTAGAAAAAAAAAATATAAAAGCCCTCACTCTTTCTGGGGGCTTATCTTTTACTGACGTAAATAATTTACTCGATAATTTAGAATTTGGTGATTATAAATTTTTATATATATCGCCTGAAAAATTACAAATCGATTGGATTTTTGATCGATTAAAAAAACTATCAATCTCTTTAATTGCAATTGACGAAGCTCATTGTATTTCACAATGGGGTCACGATTTTAGACCAGCCTATACCAGTTTAAAAAAACTACGTGAAAACTTTATCAAAACACCAATTATCGCCTTAACTGCATCGGCAACACACAAAGTACAACAAGATATTTGCGAACAATTACAACTAAAAAATGTAAACGTATTTAAAAAATCGTTTACACGAGAAAATTTAGCCTATTTTATAATTCCTTTCCAAGACAAATTATACAAAATACAGCAAATTCTTACTAAAAATTTGGGTACTTCGATTATATACGTTACCAATCGTAAAGCTTGCATAGAAATTTCAAATCAATTAAATAGTTTAAACTTTTCTGCAACTTATTTTCATGGTGGGATGTCCCGCGATGAAAAACAAAAACACATGAATATGTGGCTTAACAACGAAGTGCAAATTATTGTTGCTACCAATGCTTTTGGTATGGGGATCGATAAACCCGATGTACGAACTGTAATTCATTATCATATCCCCGAAAATTTAGAAAATTATTACCAAGAAGCTGGACGTGCTGGCCGAGACGGAAATAAATCTTACGCCATAATTATCCATACTCCAAGCGATATAGATAACACCGAAAATCAATTTTTGAGTAATTTACCTAATAAAGATTTTGTTAGATTGGTCTATAAAAAATTAAATCAATTTTTTAGGATTGCCTATGGCGAAGGGCAAGGTGAAAGTTATAATTTTAGTATTGAGCATTTTTGTAAAAAATTTGACTTGCCAATTAGTAAAACGTTCAATACTATTCAATTTTTAGATACCCAAGGAATTATATCAGTAAGTAAAGAATTTAATAATAAAGCTAAAATGCTTTTCCTCTTGTCAAGTAAAGAAATTATTCGATACTGTAGCATTCATGCAAACGATGCCGAGATTATTGAAAGTATTTTACGTTCATATCCGGGTATTTTTGAAATGGAGATGCCCATTCGTATTGAACAAATTGCTGCTAAAAATATGGTATCAGATGAACAGGTTATCACAGTTTTAAAAAAACTAAACGAAAATCAAGTAGCACAAGTAGATTTAGTAGCAACAGATACCAAAATTATATTCAATCAAATTAGAGAAGATGATTTAGCAATTAATCGAATTGGACAATATATAAAAAACAGAAATCAGGACAAAATTCAAAGGTTTGAATCAATTAAAAACTTTATAATAGATAATACGCTTTGTAAAAACAAAATCATTACCAATTACTTTGACGAACATATTGAAACCGATTGCGGGATATGTAGCACATGTATAGAAAAGAAAGCGAAAAAAATAAATTCAAAAAAAATTCGAGAGCAATTACAACAAATTATTCTAAAAGAAAAAGTCACAGCTCGAGAAATAGAACAACTTATTAATATTGATGCGTCAGAATTTATTCCTGAACTACAGTATTTATTAGCCGAAGAAAAAATAAAATTAAACGATAAAAATCAATACCATACATAATGGAAAAATTACGCATTGTTTTTATGGGAACCCCAGATTTTGCAGTTGGGATATTAGATGCCATTTATAATAGCGAACATGAAATTGTTGGAGTTATTACTGTTGCAGACAAACCGGCTGGACGTGGGCAAAAGGTAAAATACTCGGCAGTAAAAGAATATGCCTCAGATAAAAACTTAACCATTTTACAACCAACCAACTTAAAGGACGAAGGTTTTTTAACCGAATTAAAAGCATTAAACGCAAACTTACACGTAGTCGTGGCTTTTAGAATGCTACCGAAACTGGTTTGGGATATGCCCAAATATGGAACATTTAATTTACACGCCTCATTATTACCTGAATATCGTGGCGCTGCTCCAATAAATTGGGCACTTATCAATGGTGATACACAAACTGGCGTAACAACTTTTTTTATCGATGATAAAATTGATACAGGCGAAATTATCTTAAACGAAACAATAGATATTCAACCAAATGAAACTGCTGGTGAACTGCATGATAAATTAATGGTACTTGGATCTCAAACTGTATTAAAAACACTAAATTTAATTGCCTCAGATAAAGTAACAACAACAAAACAAGTTGAAACCAATAATATTAGAACAGCTTACAAACTTAACAGAGAAAATTGTAAAATAGACTGGAATAAAAGCGGAGCTGAAATTCACAATCAAATTCGTGGTCTTTCACCCTATCCAGCTGCTTGGTGTTATTTATTATTGAATGATGAAGAATTGTCAATAAAAATATACGAAACCCTTTTTACTACTGAACACCACAATTTAGAAATAGGTGTAGTTGTAACTTCAAAAAAACAAATAAAAATAGCAGTTATTGATGGGTTTATAGAAATACTAAGTATGCAATTACCTGCAAAAAAACGCATGAAAAGTAATGAACTTTTAAATGGAGTAACGTTTAATTTGGGTTCTAAAGCATATTAATTTAAAAAAAACAGCTTTTTTTAGTTTTTTTTTTAGTTTTTACTTGCATAGTATTTAAATCCAATTAAATTTGTATTAATAATTTTTGTTAATCAATCTATCTAATAAACTATATTATGAACAAATCAGAATTAATCGATGCTATTGCTGCAGATGCTGGAATTACAAAAGCTGCTGCTAAATTAGCTTTAGAATCATTTTTAAAAAATGTAGGTACAACCCTAAAAAAAGGTAATAAAATATCTTTAGTAGGTTTTGGATCATGGTCAGTAACTGAAAGAGCTGCTAGAGAAGGTAGAAACCCTCAAACAGGTAAAACTATTAGTATTGCTGCTAAAAAAGTAGTAAAATTCAAAGCGGGTGCTGAGTTAGAAGCGTCGGTTAACTAATAAAAGATATTTTTTTAAAAAATTATTTTTTAAATCTCTCATTTTGAGAGATTTTTTTTTATTTTTAATAGTATCTAATATATTATCATGGCAGTCAATAAAATTAAAAAAGGAAGTATTTTAATTGCGCAACCTCATAGTTCATGTAATGCTATTTTTGATAAAAGTATTGTTTTAATTGCCGATCATAATGTAAAAGGAAGTGTGGGTTTTATTCTTAATAAATCTTTAAATTATTCAATTAAAGATTTATTACCTGAAATTGATTCAGATTTTAAAATTAATCAAGGTGGACCAATTGAACCTGAAAGTCTTTATTTTATTCACAATGTTCCAAATTTAATTGAAAACAGCGTACAAATATCTAAAAACGTATACTGGGGTGGTAATTTTAATGAGGTTAAAAATCTTTTGAATAATAATTCTTTAAAAAAAGAAGACATTCTGTTCTTTTTAGGATATTCTGGATGGGGAGTTAACCAATTAGAAGATGAAATTGAAGAAGAACATTGGATTATTGATAATAAAAATAACTCAATATTTAATTTGATGCCGATAGATTGGAATAATAAAATTGTAGAACATAATCCAGACATAGCATTCTGGATTAATGCTCCCAATAACCCAAATTATAATTAAAATAAACTACTATTTAAAATATTTAAAATTTTAATAGACTGATCGATTTCAAAAATTTTTTTTCTGTATTTAGTAATTGGTTGGATTCCAGTAATTACGTTTGTTAAAAAAAGTTCGTCGGCTTTTTGTAAATCAAAAGGAGAAATGCTTTTTTCCTGAACATTAAATTCGGTATTATCTTTTAATACTCTTAAAATTTGCTTTCGCATTATACCATTCAAACAACCATCTTCTAATGGAGGGGTTATAATATTTTTATCTAAAATCAAAAATAGATTACTATTAGTAGCCTCAGCAACATTCTTATTGGTATTTAAAAGTAAAGAGTTGTTGTATTCGTTTTCTTTAGCAAAAATACCGGCTGTTATTTGCACCATTCTATTGGTACTTTTTAAAGTAGATAATAATTGTGCATTGATTGAATAATCTTTAAATAATTCAACCTCATACGATTTTTCAACTATTTCATAAACATCAGATACTAATGGCTGCGCTTGAATTAAAAATGATACAGCGTTAGTTTTAGGAACGTAAAACCCGTCACTTTCTCTATACACAGTTATTCTAACTCTATAGCTAATAGAATTTGGGCAATTAGTAATCAATTTTTTTATCTCATCTTCAAAAAATTCCATGGTAAAATACATTGGAATTTCCATACGCAAAATGCGCATAGATGCCATTAATCTAAAATAATGATCTTCGAGAAATAAAACTTTATTATTATTTACCCTAATGGTTTCGAAAACAGCATCTCCGTATAAAAAAGCTCTATTTTGGGTAACAGATATATGAAAATCGTTAGCAACTTGCCCGTTAAAATTGTACATTTTTTTAAAATTTATAATAACACAGCAAATATACTATTAGAAATTTAAACTGAACCTAAGACTTGTTTTAAATCTGAAATTTGATTTTCCCACAATTGAGCCGCTTCTTTTAAATCATCCTCAAATGCAAAATCAATAATAAATAATGAAACATCTTTCGTTAGTTCATGCTCAATGATCCTTAATTCAAAATAATATTCTGTATCATTTTCCTCATCATCTAACCATCGATATTTTACTTTTTCTCCAGATTTTTTAGATGTTAATCTTGCTTTTTCTTCAGAACCATCCCAAATAAAAGTATAGTATTCACCTCTAGAATTTACATGATCTGCAAACCACTCTTGTAACCCAGATGGTGTTGATATATACTGATATAACAATTGTGGAGACGAAGTAATTGGAAATTCTAATTCATACCTAACTTTTTGTTCCATGTTTTTATATTTTTTTGAAATATATATATTATTAATTACAAATTAAAAAAATATCATAATTAATTTTTTTTAATTTTTTATACTTGCAAAATAAAAAAAAGGTTTCTATATTTGCACCCGAATTGTAGGAATACTTATTACAATATGGCGAGGTAGCTCAGTTGGTTAGAGCGCAGGATTCATAACCCTGAGGTCACGGGTTCAAATCCCGTTTTCGCTACTTATTTTTAAAACAAAAAATCCAAATTTAACAATTTGGATTTTTTGTTTTAAAAACTTTTTATTGAAGCTTTAATTAAAGCCAAATCTGAAATTTTGCTTATCTCAATATTTTTATCTAAATATTGTTTGTCTTCATTTGTCATTTTAAGAAAATGAACACCTAAATCCGATTTTTGAATATATCTTATTGTTTTATATGTTCTTTCGTCGTCAATATAAATTGAAATCAAATACATTTCACCAAACTTAATGGTCTCAATATTCGTAGGTACAATCTCATAAATAATTAGGTCCCCAGTTTTTAAAATCGGATACATATTATTATTCATAACATAAGTTGCACCACTAGCAATTGGGGCATTTGGAAAAGAAATATAATTTAATTCATTTAAATCATTAACTAAAGGTATCAACTTTTCTGAAGCTTCTAAATTAAATATTGGAATTTTATTTTCAGTTATCTCTTCAAAATTTGATTTAATAGCATCCTCCTTTATTACTGCTCCTTTTTTTAAAGATCCTTTACCCGAAACAAGCCAATCTGTACTAATTTCAGTACATTTTTTAGACAGCAACTCTATGTCATACGTATTTCTAGACTTCCAATTAGACAAAACTTGTGGTTTAATTCCAAGAAACCTCGCGAACTCGGCATTAGAATTAAAATTATAATGATCAATTATTTTATTTATTATTCCGGTTTTATCCATTTTTAAAATATATAAAGTACTTAACTCCTAATTTTATTTTCTATAAGTACTACCCTTTTACATAAAATAGGAAGGTTTAAATTTAAAAAAATATCTTACAAATAATTATATTTTCTTATTAAACTACTTTTTTCTATTAATATTATACAAACACCAGTCATTTAACACTAAATAAGGTGTTAAATTTAAAATATAGATAAGTAATTCATAAAAAATTACCTACTTATTTTATACTGTTGTATCAACAAAAAAATTAAATGCTTATCCAGTTTTTTAGTATTTTGCAAAACATATGACAGATAATAAAAAATATAATATTTTTTGGTTTAGAAGAGATTTGAGAATTGAGGATAATAATGGTTTTTATCAAGCTTTGACAGCAAACAAAAAAACAATTCCAATTTTTATTCTCGATCCCAATATATTAAATCAATTTGATTGTACAACAGATAAAAGGCTAGCTTACATTATACAAAAAATAAGTGAGTTAAAACACACGATTAATTTGCAAATTTTTTACGATACGCCGGCTAATGTTTTTCAATATTTAACCAGCAGTTACTCCATTGAGACAGTCTTTACAAATACAGATTATGAACCGCAGGCAATTATTAGAGATCAACAAATTAAAAATTTACTTTTAGAAAAAAATATTTTTTTTAAGAGTTTTAAAGATCAAGTAATTTTTCATGAAAACGATATTTTAAAAAACGACGGAACTCCTTATACCGTTTTTACACCATATTCAAAAAAATGGAAGGAAGCATTTTTTGCTAAATCCTTAGAATATTATCCAAGCGAAAATTTAATATCCAATATATTCAATGATAATATTTCTGATATCCATTTAGACAAATTACCTTTCTACAGTAGTTTAGAAACTGTAGAGGAAAATATAAATGAACAAATTGTCCAAGATTACGACAAAACTCGAGATTTTCCATTTTTAAACGGAACAACAGAATTAGCAACAGCACTACGTTTTGGTACTATTTCTGTTAGAAAATGTGTAGAAATTGCTAGTAAACTAAACCAAACGTGGCTAAACGAATTGATTTGGCGAGAGTTTTTTATGCAAATTTTATTTCATTTTCCACAGGTCACCAAGCAGTGTTTTAAACCTAAATACGAAAATATTCCTTGGAGGAATAATGAAGATGAATTTAAACTTTGGTGCAAAGGAAAAACAGGTTATGCACTTGTTGATGCTGGAATGAGACAATTAAACCAAACCGGGAAAATGCATAACAGAGTTCGAATGGTTGTAGCTAGTTTTTTATGTAAACATTTGCTAATAGATTGGCGTTGGGGAGAGGCTTATTTTGCACAAAAATTATTAGATTTTGATTTATCTGCAAACAACGGAAATTGGCAATGGGCAGCGGGTTGTGGTTGTGATGCAGCACCTTATTTTAGAGTTTTTAATCCGTACGAACAAACTAAAAAATTTGATCCAAAACTAATCTACATAAAAAAATGGGTTAAAGAATATACCGATTTTTATGAATCTACTCCAATTGTTGAGCATAAATTTGCTAGGGAACGAGCAATTAATACCTATAAAAAAGCATTAAATAATTTATAATTTCTTGTCCGAAATTAATTATTGTCATTATATTTAATTTTAATACATTTACGAATCAAACAAACAACATTAATAATGAATAACTCATTTAAAGTTCAGGTAAACAAGAATTTTGACTTTGATTTATCAGAACAAAACATTCAAAACTTAGATGCTGTAACACTAAATAATAAAAATTATCATGCGTTATATCAGTCTAAGTCATATCATGCCGAAGTAGCCGAAAAAGACTTTAACAACAAGACTTATACGGTTGTAATTAATAATAACGAATACGTAGTTTCTATCGCTAACCAATTAGATCAATTGATTAAAGAAATGGGATTTGAAGTTGGAAAAACAAAAGTGGTTAACGCCATCAAAGCTCCAATGCCAGGTTTGATTTTAGAAATAAACGTTTCAGTTGGCCAAGAGGTTCAAGAAGGAGATAACTTATTAATTCTTGAAGCTATGAAAATGGAAAATAGTTTTGATTCACCTCGTTCAGGAGTAATTAAATCAATTACTGTAGAAAAAGGACAAGCTGTAGAAAAAGGCCAATTATTAATTGAATTTGAATAAAATCATGAAAAAAATATTAGTTGCAAACCGTGGTGAAATTGCACTACGCGTTATGAAAACAGCAAAGAAAATGGGAATCAAAACCGTTGCTGTTTATTCGGTTGCAGACCGTCAATCGCCTCACGTAAAATTTGCTGACGAAGCAGTTTGTATCGGTGAAGCACCTTCAAATCAGTCATACCTTTTAGGAGATAAAATCATTGAAGTTTGTAAAGAATTAGGTGTTGATGGGATTCACCCAGGATACGGATTCTTATCAGAAAATTCAACTTTTGCTGAATTAGCAGAGAAAAGTGGTATTACATTTATCGGACCAAAATCTCACGCAATGCGCGTAATGGGAGATAAATTAGCAGCTAAAGAAACCGTAAAAGGTTACGATATTCCAATGGTTCCAGGTTTAGACCATGCAATTACAGATATCGAAGAAGCAAAACAAGTAGCTAAAGAAGTTGGTTTCCCAATTTTAATTAAAGCTTCCGCTGGTGGTGGTGGAAAAGGAATGCGCGTGGTTGAGAAAGAAGAAGATTTCGAATCTCAAATGCAACGTGCTATTTCTGAAGCGACTTCAGCTTTCGGAGACGGATCGGTTTTTATTGAAAAATAT
>Ga0233372_1000548_pt1 | contig 16755 bp, 34 predicted proteins | sample ElkDunMinimDraft_4_FD_191538 | JGI IMG/M metagenome (GOLD analysis project Ga0233372, IMG submission 191538) | Fecal eukaryotic communites from dung pellets of Tule Elk in California, USA - Elk Dung D8 | ecosystem: Host-associated > Mammals > Digestive system > Large intestine > Fecal | place... | reverse complement strand
TAAAATAGCTTTACGTTCCGTAGGATTGCCCACAATATTAGATTTACCGCCACCTATGTTTGTATCTGTAATAGGATTGTCGGTTAATTCCCACTCACGAAATTTTAATTGTTTTCGGTAGTCGTCAATTTCAATCCAATATTCTTCGATTAATTTACATTGTGCATCTGATAGTTTTTTCATTTCCGCCCTCCAATAATTCGGCTTAAAATGCCCCTATTAGCGTTCTAAATGTTTGGTAGTGTTGTTTATCATCCTTACGAATAAAATCGCTACAAATGAACGCTGATAGGTTAGAAAATGATTTTAAATAGTTTTATAGATTAAAGTAGTCGCTAGTCCATGGCTCAACTTCGATAATGGCGTTTTTAATGTACTCTGCTAATTCTGTTATTTCATGCTGCGCGCCTTCGCCCTTTTTACGTTTCTTGTAAAATTCCAACCATGCGCGTAAATTGCCGGATGTTACTAGATTACAAGTTGCTGCGTTTGGTAAAACTGCTCGCGCATCTTCTTGTGGTATACCCATTTGAATTAATTCATCATAAAATTCTTGAATTGTTTCCATCATTTCGCAAAATCTCGGTAATGTTTCGCATTCGTAAAGAAAATCATTTACCTTTTCCGGCACGACATATTCAAACCCGCCCGAACGCGAATCACTACTAAACTTGTTATATCGTTGTGATTGAACACTAAACGATAATTGACGATGTCTTGTTAATTGCGCTAATAATGCCCGACTTACGCCCTCAACCGCAAATGTGAAATGGATATGCTCTAAAGTTGATGTATGCCCACTTTTAACAATGTGGTTAAATAATCGCTTACCCTCTTTGCCTTTATCCCCGAAATACTTTTCTGATTCCGTTTCTAATACTTCTAACGCTGTTTTGTGTGAATAGCATTGTCTGATTGCTGCTAATGCGATTGTTTGTCCGCACGTTGCGCCCTCGTAAGTTACTTCTTTCGTTTCTTCATCAAAATCTGGCGAAAGAAAATCATGCGTTCTTAAAATTTCATCCCTTAAACTAATCGCCAATTGCGTATGCCCTAATAATTCAACTTTCATCATTTACCCTCCACAGTTGAAGATAATCCCCAACGCTCTTTTAAGTAATTAATTTTCTCTAACAAAACCGCTTTATCGTTCCCACTTGCTGTTAATAACATATCTGCTAAAACTTCTAATTCAAAACTACGTGCCATTCTATCTTTTGATGGTATTTTGCCCGCCATTAATTAACCTCCCCAAACAACATCAACATGCCATCTTTCGAATTAGAAATACCTTTTCCCTCATATCCTTTTGCTATTTCTAATACTGCGAATATCTCAATTGTTTCTTTCGCTGTATGAATTGGTGTAGCCCCTTTTGCTAGGTGTTCTCTGATTTGCGCCCATTGTGATGATGAAGCAACTAATGGTTTCGCTTCGCCAGTTGTTGTAAGTACGAATTTCGCAATCATTTCCATTCCCCCTACCTATCCTCGTAATCTACTTTAACCCAACCAAAAGAACGTGCTAACTTCTTAATCGGTGAAAAGTCCGGAAGTACAATTGATACTTCCACGCCTTCCACAGTTGAAATGTATTTAACTTGTCCTAAATTAAATTCCGGCTTTTCTCGATGTATTTTCTTTGGTGTATGAACCGGGATGCCATTTTTATTTACTTGCATTCCCTTCACCTCATTGTTAGATTTTAAAACGTGCCATTTTTTAAATAGTGTTTAGCTTGATACTTAAAACGATGGTATAAGTTATGCCCGATGATGTTTTTCGACATTGGTACAATTTCGAAATTATATTTTGCCTTAAATGATTCCAAACGACCTTTTAAGGCTTTCGGGTCGTACTTGCTGCGATAGTTACCCTTCGCTAAATTTTCATCGAAATTTTCATCCTCTACGAATAAAACAAATTTACTTCCTTGTGAACGGATTAACTCGTTAATAAATGCTTGCTGCTTATCCTTCGATAAGTTGCCGCATATTTCGTCTAATCCGTTTTTACGCTCAACATAAGAGTTAAAATATAAATCCCTTGTAACGCCTAACGGAATTGTTTCATCATTCGATTCGATTAAAAATGAGTAGTCGCCAACGTCTAACTTTTGAATCTTCATTTTGATTCCCTTTTGCTTGAAATATTCGATAATGTGTAAGCTGCTTTTCTCGCGTGTGTCCATAATGATAACTAAATGTTTTAAAAGCGTATCAATCTCTTTATCTGTGTAACGATAATGTAAAATGACTATTTCGCCCCTTTCGCGTAAGCAACCGCCCGATTATATATTTCTAGTTTTAATTTATCTGTAATCGCATTTTCATATTGTCGGTAATCTGTATAAATATCCTTCCAACCGCTAACCGCTAATTTCGCTTGAAATTCAAATGCTAACTCGCCCGCTTTTTCATCATTGTTTAAAAAGTTTTCGATGGTATCATTTTTAATCCATCCACACATAAACATGATTATTTTCCAGTTCGTTAAATCGACTGCCTTCATGCCTTCCACAGACTTTATATAATTGTCTATTTCGTTAAAAATCGGCTCTGCTGCTTTTAATACTGTTTCATCTACTAATTCATGATGCTGCAAATTTAATTCGCCACTCGGTAAACGGTTAATCTTTGCGCCCGATGCCCATATTTTCGAAAGGATGTATATAACCATTATTCTTTCACCCTCAATCCGTAACGAACTGTGACATTACTTACCCCGTTAACTCTTTTTTTCATAACCGCCCCTATTCGTTTATCGTTTAAACGCATACTTAACTGTCTTTGCGTTAATTCTTCCAATCCATTTTCTTTCGCATACTTTAAATAGATTTTGTGTAAATCTTTGGCTGTTATAAAACTCTTAACATCCCTATCGAATGTATCCTTTACAAATTTTTCTATCATTTACATCTGCCCCCTCGAAAAGTAACTAAAAAGTAACTATTTTTGACGAAAAGTAACTAAAAGTTACTTTTTGAAAAGTGCCTTCAACCTTAGAGCCACAAGGGATTAAAGCCCTTTAGTTACTTTTGTTACTTATTCTCACCTTTATTCAAAAAAAATTTTTATAATAAAACACGCTATATAGCGCTAAAGGTGAGAATGAGTAACTTTAGTAACTCTGAAAATTCTAAAAATCTTCAATCCCTTGATATGACTGCGTTTTAACGAGTTACGAAAAAGTTACTTTTTGTTTTTTTAGTAACTTTTCCGTCTGAAAAGGTAACTATTTCGGCTGATTTAGTAACTTTTCCGGATGAAAAAGTAACTCCCTCAAAGAAAAATTTGTTACCCGCCCCTCTGAATTTTCTGAATCCTTTGGTTTCCATAACACGATAGAAGGCACGATTTTTTAAAATTATCTCGCCATTGTCATAACACCAATGGGAATATTTTTCATATAATTCTTTTGCTGTAACTGTTCCGCTTGGAATAATTTCGCAACATTCTTCTAAAAATGGCGCTAAAATATCCATTTCTTCTTTATACTCGCCAGTCGATTTTTTAACAATTGTTGGCTCGTTCAATCCGGATTCTTGCCATTTTAAACATCCTTCTATTGCCCAATTTAAGATGCCCGACATTTCCAAAGATAGCTTTTCCGGAAGTTTTAAGTCGGCTTTTTCCTTCGGTAATCGCAAGTTAAATGGTATTAGCTTGATTCTTCGCCATATCCCGTTATCTGTGCCTTTAATTACTGGCTTGTGATTCGTTGTAAAGAAAACTTTAAACTCTGGGATAAACTCGAAATATTCTTGGCGTAAAAATCGCGCTGCTATCGGCTCACCGCCCGTTAATTGCTTTACAAGTGATTCGGCTAGTTGTTCCCCATCTTCTGATTCGACCGCGCTTACAAACCTACTTCCGGCTAATCGTGCTATGTCGTTATTAGCGCCGCCGCCATCTTTCTTTTTGATGAATGTATTTGAGTTTACTTGCATAGCGTAATCGCCCATTAAACTTTTAACGGTATTAATAAATGTGGATTTACCGTTTGACCCGTCCCCGACTAAAAACACCATTAATTGTTCGCTAATTTCGGCTGTTAATGAATATCCAATTAACCGCTGCATATACTCTATTAATTCGTTATCACCTAAGAAAATTTGGTCTAGGAATTTTAACCATGTTGGGCATAGTGCATAACGGTCATATGCAACATTCGTTATTTTTGTTAATTTCATTTCTCTATCATGTTGCAATAGTTCGCCCGTTTTTAAATCTACAATGCCATTTTCGACATTTAATAAATATTTGTGGCGGTCAAACTCATGTCGCTCTGCCGGAACTAATGACATTAAAAATGTAAGGCTGTTACGCATAACATTTAATTTCTCACATTGTTTCGCCCATTTTTGTTCGAATTCATCTTCTGATTTATACAACTGGCGTAACACTTTGGCAGCGATGCGATAAATTTCGCGTTTTGTATCGGCTTTCCATCGCTTACCGTCCCATATTAACCAACCCATATTGCTATCATGTCGGATAACGTGACCGTATTCATGCGCGATGCGTTCGGCGTTACCCAATTCGGTTAATCTAAATTTTTCTTTCGGCTTTTCCGGCGCTGCGACTTCTTCTACATCATCGTGGAAATCAAACGTAAATTCCGCGTATTCTTGTTTGTGTTTATAGTCCAAAACCGTTGTTGTCGTGGATGCAATAGCCATTGAAATAGTTCGTTCACCGTATGTTTCGCCCGTTGTCGTGTGGTGAATTTTATCCCACTTTTCGCGAATTAAACCCGTTTCACGAAACATTGAATCCATGCGCGTTGCGCTTTTACCCGTCCAAAATGCTAGGTGATTACATAAAGCTAAATCTGTGGACGAATGGTCGTCATTAACAACTAAATTCCCGTTGTACATAGCGCGAATTTCATCGCCATTTTTTGAACGGAACATTTTTTCCCACAATTGTTCGTTCGATAATCGGATTTCGTCATTCTCGTAATCTTGCAATTTAACTATGCGGTCTTGTATGTCCGAATCGTCAAAATGCTTTTCGAGTAATTCCGCTAATTCGTCCGTTCGGTCGTAAATGTCGTTTGAATTTTCACGAATACCCGTCATTGTGAAATAGCGCCCATATTGATAGATTTCTAATCCTAGTTTTGAGTTTTTACGACCCGTCCCACACAAACTTTGTGGAAGGCTGCCCTTTACGATGATGTGAACGCCATTACCCGAAACGCTAAATTCTGTGTAACTATCCATTAATTCGATTACACTCTGCGCGAATGGGCTAATGATAGGATTAACACGCTCTTTATCATCTGCTGCATATGTCACACAATTGTCAATATCAACGCCCACGTATTTATCACGCTTACTAAATACAAACCCGATTCCATCCGCGTTGCTGTTTGTGTACATTTTTAACGCTGTTGGGAATGTCGACCATGTACGGGGATTATTAGACATAGCTTCAACCCCGGCTTGGCTTGGGTCTGCTTGATATGGAATTTTAGTGAATTTCTTTTCGCCCTTACTGTTTTCGCGTTCCTCTGCCTTCCACACAATCCATGAAGGCATATTGCGCAATTCCGCGGGGATTTCATTGAAGTTATAATTAATGACGTTCATATTGCAACCTCTCCAATAAAGCGTTTAATCGCTCATTTTCTCTTTTTAATTCAGAATGAATAATTTTCGGGTCTAATGTAAAACCTTCTAATAACATTTGATTGTAAGTGTGCATTTCATCGTGTAACTTATTAATAACTTCAATCAAATAATCTTTTTCTCGTTGTAAATTTGTGATAGTTCTATTTGCGATGCGTAATTGCTCATTTTTCTGTGCAAATGACAACGAAAATTCTTGAAGCTTCATTTTTTGACGTTGTAATTTGTTTAATAAATCTTGTTTATCGTGCATACAATCACCTACTTGTTAATGCCTTTTATTTGGATGCCATACGCTAGTAAAACCGAAACTATCCCATCCATAAAACCGCAATAGTATTCTGTTGTAAAGTCTGCTTCCTCTGATGATACATATTTAAGTTTTTTTAAAACCTTTTCTTCCGGCGTTTCTTCTACTTCATAACCTACATATAAAGCTATTGCCATTCCTTCTAATGAAATTTCATTTAAGTATTTATAATTATCCCCTTTCCATTGTCCTCTTTCTTCAAACTGTATACTAGCGTGAGTTTTTAAAACATTTTCCTTTGTAAAGTTGTTCTCTAAAGCCTTTTCTAAAGCCACCGCTTGCCTTTTAGTTAAAATAATCTTATCCATTATTTATTTACCCCCTCAATTTCGTTTTTTTAATCGGTCTTGTAGCTGCTTCATAGCAACTCATGTTCATTTTCTTGCTGCTCACTCGGTCATAAAATTGTTGTCTGCTAATACCGTTTTGAGTTGCTAAATGACCCCACTTTTGCCACAATCCTCGGCGCTGCTTTTGTGGCTTTTCTGTAATCGCTCTTTCGATATTCCAACCCGATTTATTAATACGTTGATATAAGCAACTAGCCGAAATACCATTTTTCAATGCGATTTCATAATGTTCCGGCGTGATATATAAACCTCTATCCATAACCGCCCTCCGTAATTAGATATAAGAAAAGGGAAGCCATACCGACTTCCCTATTAAAATTTTAGAATGGTAAATCATCATCGCCAACTGTAACTGGCGTGCTGCCTAATGGCGCGTTCGCTTTTGATTCGTTATAATATTTAGCTTTCGGATATTTTTTATTTGGGTCGTTACGGTCTGCTTCGTGTTTAACAACGATTTCTAAATGCTTACCTAATAACGCGCTTGCTAATGATTCCGGCGAATCGAAAGTTGTACCATGTGGGAATTTGCACGCCTTGATTAATGAGTTAACAATTTTAACTGCAATTTCATGTTCAAAAGTAAAGTTGTTGTATAAGATTTTTGCCCCTTGATGTGGCTGCTCTACATCCGAACGAATTTCAAAATCAACGTTCATCATTGGCTTTCCGGCTTGTGACTTTTTAGCTTCTGCGTTGATAATAGTTGCTTCATATTTCCCCTCTGTTACGATTTTGAACTCACCAGTTGTTACGTTTTCTGAATCAAATTTAAAGAAACTCATTTTTATTTTCCTCCTAATTGGTTTGTTTTTGTATTTCCTTCATCTGTGGAAGGCTTGTTTCCGATGTTTAATAAATCTTCTTGCAAACAACCTTTTCGGCTGTCTAGGTGATTTTTCGCGAATGTACTTTGCGTACCTTCTAAAATAAACCCTCGCGAACCATCCGATTTGCGAACCAATCGCGCCACGACATGAACAACGCCCATGATATGATTTGCGATTTTATCACGAATATCCGGCGCGAATTGATTGTATTGCTGCCCATCGTCATGCGTGATTTGTCGCGTTGTTTCCCATGTCGTGATAATAACGTTTGCGTTTAAATCGCCAAACGATTCAACCAATCCTAATAAATGATTATCCAGTAACGCATAATCCTTTAACTCTGGCATACCGCTTTTTGTACCCTCGCCGCGTTTTAATAGCCATAACTTTTGGTAATGCGTTAAATTGTCGATAAAAATGTTATCGTATTTTTCAATATTCATTTTTGCGAATACATAAAACTCACGCATACTTTTTTCTGGGTCGTCTGCGTTAATTTTCGCAACGTCCACATTTGCATATCCTTCTAATACTTGCTCTGTACCATCCACCGATAAAACTAATGTTTTACCGGGAATTAGTCCGGCGACTGTCGTTTTGCCATCGCCGGGCTTTGAATAGATGATAATTTTCGCTTTTTGGCTGCGTTTAATATCTGCCCCGTTTTGTAATTGCAATATTTAACCCCCTTTTATACTGTTGCAGCATCTAAATCAATGACATTTAAAATCGCTTTACTGCCATGTAATTCTTTGGCTGCGATGTTATAAGCGCGTGCTGCATCTAATTCGTTTGAATAGCTGCCGATAAATTTCGATTTTCCGTTATGTGAAATACGCGCGTAATACATTCCACGAAATGGCGATACACCACGATATTTCGATTTTTTCGGCATAGGCTTTACAATTTCGTGGATAACTGTAATCGGATGTACACTAATTGAAATTTCATTTTTAAATAAACCTTTACGAATTGTTGAAAATTCGACTTGCCCATTTGTTGCTTCGCTGATTTTCTCTAGGATGTTCTCTAAGGATGTTAATGTATTGACTGTAATTTGAATTGACATTCTTTTATCCTCCTAAGATAAACAATTATTTGATTTGTAAAGATTTATTTTCTATTAAACTAGCGCCCGGTATTTGCGCGCCATCTTTCAACATTTTCATTAAATCGGATTTAACAACTTCCGTTTTTGTTTCAATAAACTGTGGAGGAATTAATGTTTCATCCTCAATTTTAACTGCTGTGGATTTACGGAAGCTAAATGTAAACTTATCCGTTTTAACCCTATTGCCTTCCACAGTTAGTAAAGCATCTTGCATGGCTTGTTTCATGCGGTCAACATTACTTTCCATCGTTTTGCGGCGTTCGGCTAATCGTTTTTCTTCCGCCTTAATTCCGCTAATATCGGATTCGATGTTTTTAATTACCATCGCATATCCTTCTAATTTACTAGCAACTTCACCTTCGATTTGCGATAACGCTAACTCAAAACCTTCCGCATCGTTTTCCTCAATGAAATTTTGCAGCATTTTATACTGATTTGTTAATTCGTATAATGTCGCCATTTATTCAACCTCCATCGGTACTTCAAAAAACTTTTCAATAGCCACACGCATTTCCGCAACGTCTTTTTCTAACATTTCGATTCGTTGGCTGTCTGATGGCACTAACTTTAAATCTTTAAACGCTACCCAATTTCCCCACGCTGATTTATTATTCACGCGAACTTTTGCGCTTGTACCTTCGACTATTGTAATTGTCCCAATATCGCCATCTTCTAACGAACTGCTGCCCGAACTAATAACCTCGACCCTATCCCCTACGCGAAAATTTACCATGTATATTTTCCTCCAAAATGTGATAAACTATCACTATATTTGATTTATTTGTCACTCGTTAAAAGTTGCCGCTTTTAGCGAGTTTTTATTTTGCATCCGCAATACTCTAGCAAGTAATCTTGAAAGTTATCTTTGTGAATTAATTCGCCATATTCATTTTCGATTACATAACCATCGAAAAAATCATCATCGCATAATTCAGTGTCGTAAATGTCGTAAATCGGCTCTGGCACTTCAATAAATCCATCGCGCATTAACTTCACTACAAACGGATTATCCGGTGCTTCATTCATACTCAACAAACCTCGCTTTACCGACCACTTTCGGAAATCCGAACGACTGCCCAACTTGTTCCCTTTTCATGTTATGTGCCATGCGACAATGCACTTTCGTAATGATTGTGCCAGTATGCCCACAATCCGGAACGGGGCATTGTAAAAATTCGTTAGGATTTGAATACCACGGATTGTTGTTTTGTCTACCCATTTAAACAGCCCTCCAATTCATGTACGATATTTAGAGATTCATATAAACCGTTCAAACTCGCTTGCACTTGCTTGTATTCGTAAGTTATCGCTTTAATTTCGACTTCTGGAAATACTATATGTTCATCAATGTAAGCAGCCATAAAATCTTGCGCTAAATCAATTAACCGTTCTTCCTTCGCTTCAATTCGCTTTCGTATTAATTCCTCTACGCCCGCGTAACGTCCTTCCCATTTAAGGCAAGTATCGAAATCAATTTGTAATGGCTTTTCGATGTAATACTCTGTTTTTTCTTTTGTGTCGTGATAAGTAGTAAATACGCCACTTTCATCTAAAACCGATACGCTATTAATCTTTCCACCTCGGAAATATGCTGCATACACGTTATGCTCTTTGCCTTCCACAGTTAATACTAGTTTCATAAACTCACTCACTTCCCTTTTATTGCGTTACTAACTTCATATAATCTTCGCTGTAATGAATCATCACGCTTTACGAATAATGCAATTAACCATTTCATTTAATTAACCGCCCTTACTATTTATTTACTACTTTTTGAAGCATCATAATCTTTTGTTTAACATTTAAATGTAACCAATCCGATGCTTTAATTTTCATCCCTTCACCACCTTAAAAAGTTACTGTGAATCTATGAAACTTTTAAATCAAAAAATATGTTTAAATCCTCAATGCCTAGCTTGTTAGAAATAATGATTAAATCTTTAACCGTAATCGCTGTGCTGCCACTCTCTTTTTTGTAGTATGCAACTGCGCTAATTTTCAACGCATCTGCTATGTCTTGTGCTTTCAACCCTCGCGCAATACGTTCTGCTTTTAATCTATTATAATTAAATTCCATTTCTTCCACCCCCTTCCTTTGCTGTTGTTAATAGATTACCAGTCATTCTCATAATAGTCAACTAATATATTTAAAAAGTTTAGAAAATTTCTTTTTATTATTCTTTTTATCATTTAATGAAACTTTGCTAGTTTTAATATACACTTAATCAGAATGAAATTATATAATGTTTTTCATGTTTTTGTGTACTTTTTCACGAAAAAATGAACTTTTTCATAAAAATATGTATAATAGTTTACTAGGGGGATTGTTATGAAATTTACAAATGAAATCAAAATGGCGATGCTAAATAAGAGGATAACGCAAGGTGAACTGGCTAAACGATTGCAAACTTCGCCACAGTCACTTTCGAACAAAATGAAAAGCGATAACTGGCGTTTAAACGATTTAAACGATATAGCAGCAGCATTGGATGTTAAATTGATTGTGAAATTAGACGATATAGCAATATAATCTGTGGAAGGCACGACCGCATTAATTTGTGGTCGTTTTTCTTTGGTGCAAATAAAAAAGCTACCTATATGTATAGGCAGCCATTATTATTAAATAATTAATTCATATCCGTTTCGAACTGGCGTTTCAATTTCTTTCACTTCTTCAACAATTACTTCTTCCTCTTTAACTATCAATCTCTTGATTAAATTAAATCCACTACGAACAATATAAGAAATCGTTAAAATGATATACCCTTTTGTCGTATAATATTCCTCTCCGCTTTCTTCATCGACTTGTGGCTCTGTTTCCGCAACAAGTGCCAGTGTCGCTAAACTGCTAATAAATCCAATCCCCGTAACGCTAATAAAATCTAATTCCATCCCGTTATACCTCCATGAAATTGTATTCCCCATGTCCGATTTGCAAAACGCTTTACCTCTTTAATTTCGGCATTGTTTAAATCCCTCAAGCCCTCCACAAACTGATTCATAAATTCGATATTTTTCGTTGTTACGCGTAATAATGCCGCTGTTGTTGATGAAATTGTTAAATCGAACGCGTGGGCTAATTCTGCTAATTGGTCGTAATCTTCCCGAACTAATCGCATTGTTATTTTCCCGGTATCGCCTTGCAACGTGATTTTTAGTTTCGGTCGTTCTTCATCCCCGAACGCGATTTTATTATGATTACGTCCTTTTATCGTGCTGTAATGGTAGTCCCTCCTAAACCATTTCCGAATATCTTCTATTATATAATCAGAAATCATTCCGCTTGTGCATAACCTCTCCGCGATTTCTTTCACTGGCTCGCCACACACCTCCGCAAACGCATAAATTTCCTTCTTAAATTCTAGCGATAATGTGGGCTTTATTTCGACCTTCTTGTCTGTTCTTTGCTTCCTCTCCCCCACTCTCTCCAGTCCCCTTCCCCCTTTTTTCGAATGTTATCCTAGAGAATCATTCCCCATATATCAGGGAATCCCTGACTTATTTCAAGATATGCGGGGGAGTGTCGAAAAATGACTAAAAATTTTTTTATTACAATTGGAATAATTCATGAATGCCAGACGTATAATTTACTACAAATGTATTAAAGGGGGAATGTTTTGGATAAATTGATTCTTGGAATTGATGCCGGGAATTATAAAGGTAAAGTGGTTGGCGCGTATGGTACGGATATTTTTAGAACGAATATTTGCGAATGGTTTGAGCGTGACGTTGAAGAATCGTTCGGCCACGATGATATGGAATTCGAAATAGGCCAACGAAAAGGTTATGCTGGTTCAATCGCTTTATATGAAGATGAATTTGGCAACGGTTCGGTTTATGGTGATACGAAGGCCCATGAAGATTCTAAAATACGTGTGTTGTTGGCCATCAATCGCTACTTAAATAAGTATTGCCCGAATATATCAAGAATATCCATTGTTGTTGGCCAACCGATTAAAAAACATAAAGAATCAGAAAAGGATAAAATACGGGCCATGTTGCTCGGCCAACATCGAATTAAAGTTAACGGCCAAACAAGAATGTTCACTATTGAAAACGTAGGCATCGCACCAGAAGGCTCTGCAGCTTTTTGGAGTCGTCCACAGATGGGAAAGATACGAATATTAGACATAGGAAGCGGAACGGTTAACGCTGCAACGATTATTGATAATCGCCACATTAACACATCATCCGGCACGTTTAATTTCGGGATGGAAACAATTAATAATAAAGACGATTACCGCAAAATGGCTAATGGGATTATTCGAAACACAACCAAACTAAAATGGGGAAAAGCGGATAAAGTTTTTATTTGTGGCGGCGCTGCATCTTCCATAGCGCCATTTATAAAAGAACATTATACAAACGCCGAACTATTAACGCCCCAATTAATAGAAGGGAATAACGTAAAAATATACGAGCCAGTATTTGCAAACGCTGTGGGCTTCTATGCGATTGCTAAAGGGGCTTTCGAATGAGTAGATGCAATAAGACGGTTAGCTTTAATTTAAGTGACCCGGACGACTTGGCGCTCTTTAATCACGCGATAAAAATAAATCCCCTAACCGGGAAATCTCAAAACTTTAGCAAGTACGTTAAAAGGTTAATTGAAAATGATATTATGGGCATAACTAGACATATTGCCCCATCAATTGTGGAAGGCAATACAACGGTTAACGATGAAATAAAAAATGCTATGAATAGCTTTTTATAATAGGGGGAAATGTATGAAAATGATTGAAGAAACAATAAAATTAGCGCCATTTTTTAAAGGGAAGATTTGGCGTAAGCAAATTGAACTTGTTCAAAATAAGTTTAGCGATGAATCTTTAAATGCTGTTGCGTTTAAATCGGATGGGATGCAGCAACTTTATATATTCGATAGTTTTGTATATCTTAATGAAATAGTAGGGGCATTTTCAAATAACGAAAAAACAATTCCAATCAATAATATTAGCAGCATCGAATTTCGCTCAAAAGGATTATATGCGGATATTATCATTACAACTTCCGGCGCATCCATTAAAGTTGAAAACGTGCATATCGCGATTGCTCAAACTGTAACAAGGATAATTGAAAATAGTAAGCTAGGGAAGTAAATTATACACCGTCTAAAATAAATCGAATGAGTGATTACCCGTAAACGATGCTTTTCGATTCGTCTAAGAGCGTTATAGAGAAATTAAAAAAGCCCTCCACAGTTGTAATTGATTGTGGAAGGCTTTATTTTAATTGCTGCTCGGCTCGTTACCGTACCATTGAATCATAGCTGCATTTGAAATAATCCATTCCCCTTGTTTAGCTTCCGGGGCTTTAAAATATTTCACTAATCCGCTATCCAATTCCTTTTGTAAAGTCGGTCTGCGTTTGATGTTCAATTTCTCGCGTAATGTTCGGTAATCAATCCCCCAACGATAAGATGCTTCTTTAACCGTCATGTAATTGTTAATGCTGTGGCCGCTGCTGCTACTCTCCATTACAAAGAAATTATTAAATTCATCAAATTCCTTTAACCAATCATAATTACTTCTATTCCAGTTGTTTAAATCATCGCTGTAAAAAAGTTTCCCGTCTATTAACTTGTAATATCTCGGCTCGTTTGAATCCCATTTTAAAATTTTCCCGTTTACTAATTCTTCACTTAATAACATTTTATTTCCCCCCTATAAGATAGGATGGGGGATTAACCCCCATTCCGTTTTATTATACTGTCCCCGTCCCTTCACACCGGAAGCAACGCCCCCCGTTAACGTGTGCAAATTTTTGATAAACCTTGTTACCTAGACAACGCGGGCAAGTTTTCCCGGTTTTTTGTTTCGGCTTTAATGGCTTTGCGATTTCGATTGATTCGATATGTTCATCCGTTACCCATCGTGTGCCGCCTTTACCATGAAACGTATATAGTTTTAATCCTAAGTTATCCGGATGTTCCGAAACTTTTATTCCTTCGTAATAGTAACGACCCTTGCGACCCATGAAGCTAAATTTAACGCTGTATTCCGTGCCTTTTTCTAATGCTTCCGCGTACATCATATTTATTTATCCCCTTCCATCGGGGGGGCTTTTAAAGCCCCTATTTTAAATTTCTTGTGTAGATTCTTTCATATAAACATTTCTTATGTCGTAACCTTGTTCCGATAAGTTGATTATTAATTTATTAAGGAATTTTTCAGCGCCCTTTTTAGTTTTGAATGTTTTGCAAAATCCTCTTTCTAAATCGAATACCTTATAAACTTTTGCCATTTCGTTATCCCCTTTTTGTTTATTATTTTCCTTGAATTAAATATAACATCATACGTTATGTATTGCAACATATTTATTTATGTTTTATTGAATTATTTTAAATTATTTTTTAGGCAATAAAAAAAGCCCGCCACTACTGCGTTTTAAACAGTAATGACGGGTAATTATTGCCCTCCACAATCATATTCTGTGGAAGGCTTTATTATTATTTATTTGTTAGTTCGTGGTAACGCTGCAACATTATCGCCATGTCTTGACGTTTTAAAGCGCCATGCGGATTTAAGTTTCCGTTCGTATCGCCTTTTAATAAACCAACATCAACCGCCCATTTTAAAGCGCCTTGCGCATAAGTCGATGCTGCATCTGCGGATTGATAAACTGCCGCTTCTTTCACCACTTTTAATAAAGCTGCAACTTGTTTATTTAACTCTTTCACTTCTTCTTCTAATTCGATGATTCGCCCCATGTGCATTCCCTCCTCTATTAAATCTTCCAATTCTCGCGCGATTCGATTTTTAAAACTATCCCAACGCCCTTCATCTAAAATTCGATGTGGACAATATTTTCCGCTAAAATCTTGATGCTTTTTAACGCAATTAACAAACCAACCGCGCTCGTATAGCAATTGGGCAATATATTTAACTGCGTTTTCTTCTGCTGCTGCATAACGTTCCCCACCGCTTTTCGAATAGCAAATTTCGATGCCAATATACTTCCGATTACCTTCACCTTTCGCGCCATCGCCCGCATGAAATCCGTTACGTTCAAATGGTAAGCATTGAATAACTTCTTTATCATCAATCGCCACATGATACGAAACGGGATTATTATTTGAGTTATGGTAAGAAACTTCATTTGCAGCGGAAGCATCGTTATAAGTATTGTGGACACAAATTCCAATAGCGTTCATTGCGTAAGGTGATTTAATTTTATATTTATCCGGCGATAATAATTTTTGTTTGAACGTGTACGCCATTACTCTTATCCCTCCACATCGCTTTTCGGCTTTTCGTATCTTAACGCTTGCTTGCTATCCGCTGCCCCTTCTGTTGTCGGGTCAATCACGACCCCTATTAAAACTAAAATCGCTAATACAGTGTTAAATAAATCTGTCGCTTGCGCGTTGTAAATCGTTGTATCAATCCCGAAAATAGAAGCGACTTGTTGCACTAACAATAACAATAAAGCAAATAACGAAACTAAAAACGGTTTGTGTTTTAAACGTACTTTCCAATTAATTTTCATGCCCTTTACCCTCCAATTTATCTAATCTTCTATGTGCCGATTTCGTTGATTCTTCGGTACGGATTAAACGCTCATTTTGACTGTCAATCTTTCGCGCTTGGTCTTTTTGTTCTAATCGAATATCGTCAATGCCGCGTGCGATATAGTCAAGATTACCCTTTATACTAGCCAGTTCTTGCCCGTCTGTCTTACCGTCTTTTTTAGTACCTCTAATAAAGCCGATAACACCTATTAAACATCCAATAACAGCGATTAGTGTCGTTAGTTCTATATTCATGATTTGCCCCCTTATTTTGATAATAAAAAAGCAACTTTATTAAAATTATGTTAGAATAATAATGCGACTATTTTAAAAGTTGCTCCTACATTCTGGACCTCGTACACACTAGTGTGCGGGGTTTTTTCATTTCGCCCTCCACAGAAGCAAAAACTGTGGAAGGCATAAAAAATAACGCTAGTCGATTGACTGCGCCATGGTACAAATTTGATATTTAAATATTTTTCGAGTTACTCAACAATTTGGGACTGATAAGGATTAAGCATCTTCATTCTCGATGTCATAACCCATTGCGATTAACTTCTTTGCAACTTCTTCACGTAAGTTAGAAAGGTTAGGTACTTGCGAATACTTGTACACACCGCTCATAACTGCACTAAACCAAGTACGAACAACGATAGAATTTTCGTTTAACATTATATTATTCACCTCCTTCAAGTATAGAAATAACGACTTCTCGTAGATTTTGTAAATTAGGAACTTCTTCAAGCGTTCTAGTGCCATTACGCACCGCCTTCACCCACGTTTTCACAATGATTGAATTTTCATTGAACATATTATTGTCCTCCCGCCATAAGTAGCATAGTGAGCTCTAAAATCGCATTATCTAAGTCGTTTCGCAATACCTCAACTTCATTTGGCGGAATATCCGCAAAAATTGGCTCGCCCGTTTCAATGTTAACGCCGATAATCATTTTACCTTCTGGAACTGTTACAACTAGGGGATTAAATTCGCCCTCATTTATATCTGTATT
>Ga0233372_1000547_pt1 | contig 16765 bp, 14 predicted proteins | sample ElkDunMinimDraft_4_FD_191538 | JGI IMG/M metagenome (GOLD analysis project Ga0233372, IMG submission 191538) | Fecal eukaryotic communites from dung pellets of Tule Elk in California, USA - Elk Dung D8 | ecosystem: Host-associated > Mammals > Digestive system > Large intestine > Fecal | place... | reverse complement strand
AAAAACAGCTTGGTTTTGTCATAGAAATCAGAATGACAATAACAAAGAATAAAAAAAGATTTAGCGGAAAGCCCGACCGAGCGATTTCTACTTCACGTGATTTTACTCTTAATATATTAATGAGCGAGGGAACGCCCTAAAAAAGATTATTCTTTTTTTTAATTGTAATTATTTTATATATCTAAAAAACAGCTTAATTTTATAAGCTTAACAACACAACAAAAATGAAGAAAATAGTTTTATTAGGTTCAGGCGAACTAGGTAAAGAATTTGTTATTGCAGCCCAACGTCTTGGTCAGTATGTTATTGCAGTTGATAGCTATGAGAATGCTCCGGCTATGCAAGTAGCACACGAATTTGAAGTAATAAATATGCTGGATGGCGATGCGTTAGATAAGGTAATCGCGAAACATAATCCTGATTTTATTGTTCCAGAAATCGAAGCCATCAGAACCGAGCGTTTTTATGACTACGAAAAACAAGGAATTCACGTAGTACCGTCAGCAAAAGCTGCAAATTTTACCATGAACCGAAAAGCAATTCGCGATTTAGCAGCTAAAGATTTAGGGCTTAAAACTGCTAATTACAGATACGCAACAACAGCCGAAGAATTAGAAAAAGCAGTTGCTGAAGTCGGAATGCCTTGTGTAGTAAAACCTTTAATGTCTTCTTCTGGAAAAGGTCAATCGACTATTAAAACAGATACAGATATTCAAAAAGCTTGGAAATATGCCGTTGAAGGTTCTCGCGGCGATGTTATCGAAGTAATCGTAGAGGCTTTTGTGAATTTTAATTCAGAAATTACGTTATTAACAGTAACTCAAAATAATGCACCAACTTTATTTTGCCCACCAATTGGTCACCGTCAAGAACGTGGCGATTACCAAGAAAGTTGGCAACCTGCTCACATTTCTGCGGCACAATTAAAAGAAGCTCAAGAAATGGCTGCAAAAGTAACCGAAGCTTTAGGTGGAGCTGGTTTATTTGGCGTTGAATTTTTCTTAGCTGATGATGGAGTTTATTTTTCTGAATTATCTCCTCGTCCGCACGATACCGGAATGGTAACTTTAGCAAATACCCAAAATTTCAATGAATTTGAATTGCATTTACGTGCTATTTTAAGTTTACCAATTGAAGAAATAACTTTAGAAAGAAACGGTGCAAGCGCTGTAATTTTAGCGTCTGAAAATAGTAACAATCCAACTTTTTCAGGAATTGAAGCTGTTGCTGGAAAATCTAAAACCGATTTACGTTTATTCGGTAAACCAACCTCAAGACCTTATCGTAGAATGGGCGTTGTTTTAACTTATGACGCTATCGAAACTCCAATTGAAGAAATTGTTGAAAGAGCTAAAGAAACAGCAAAAAGTATTCAAGTTAATGCTTAATTAAAATCAAAATATGGAAGATATTCTTTTACAAAATATAGCAAAACATGTTTCGTTAACAGATGACGAAAAGCGAATCGTATTAAATCATTTTGAATCTGCAACCTACAAAACAAAAACCGTTTTGTTAGAACCTGGTGCAATTGGCGATTGGGCTTATTTTGTAAAAAAAGGAATTGTCCGAAATTTTACAGTTGATAACAATGCTGCTGAACATGTGATTTCTTTTGCAAGTCCGGGATGGTGGATTGCAGATATGTATAGTTTTTTGGCTGGCAAACCAAGTCATTCGTACATTGAAGTGGTTGATGATGCCGAAGTTTATATCATTTCAAAAGAAAAACAAGAACAGCTTTATGAATTGGTTCCTAAAATGGAACGTTTCTTTAGAGTTTTAATTGAAAATTCATTAATTGCTAATCAACAACGATTGGTCGATAAATTGTCGTTAACTGCCGAAGAGCGATATGAAAATTTTGCTAAAAAATATCCCGATGTAAAAAATTGTCTTCCGCAAAAACACATCGCTTCATATATAGGAGTAACACCCGAATTCTTTAGTAAAATGAAAAGCAAACTACTTAAAAGAAAATAAAACAGAACGTCTAACAACAAATAAGTTAGACGTTTTTTTTGTGTTTGTTTCTTAATTTAGATTAAGCATTTTTACGAATAAACATCCTAACTTTGATATAAATAATTTAAGATATGAAAAATTACATCCTACATAAAGCAAATACACGTGGCGAAGCAAATCACGGTTGGTTACATTCTTTTCACACATTTAGTTTTGCAGGTTACAGAAACGATGAACGTAATAATTTCGGAAACCTTCGCGTTTTAAACGATGATACAGTCGCAGCTGGAATGGGTTTTGGTGCGCATCCACACGATAATATGGAAATTATTTCAATTCCACTTTCTGGAGATTTAGCTCATAAAGACAGTATTGGTTCGCAAGAAATCATCAAGCAAGGCGATATTCAAGTGATGAGCGCAGGAACCGGAATTACGCATAGCGAATACAATGCGAACTCGGACAAAGAAGTGAAGTTTTTACAAATTTGGTTATTCCCAAATAAGTTTGATGTAACGCCAAGATACGACCAAATGACTTTTCCTGATGTTAGAAACGAATTGGTACAAATTATTTCACCAAATCAAGAAGATGCGGGACTTTGGATTCATCAAGATGCGTGGTTTCATTTAGGTAAAGTCGATGCGGATTTTGAAACAACTTATGAATTAAAAAATCCTGAAAATGGTTTATATATTTTCATCATCGAAGGCGACGTTACAATAGATGACAAAGAATTAAACAAACGTGACGCTGTCGGAATTACAAATGCTGAATCAGTATCAATCAAAGCAAATTCAGCTGCTGAAATTTTATTGATGGAAGTTCCGATGCAAATCAAATATTAAACAAACAACTACTAACAAATATTCCTTAAAAGCGCATTCTTCAACAAGATGCGCTTTTATCTTTTTAATTTTGTATTTTTACTTTTTTTAAAACTATTGATAATGAACAAAAAAACATTTCTAATTTTAACCACAGTGGTTGGATTGGCTGTTACTTCTTGTAAAAAAGAAAATACAGTTGCAACTTCAGGTCACGACAATCCGTTAATTGCGAATTGGGAAACTCCATATCAAACACCGCCATTCGAATTAATTAAAAACGAACATTTTGAACCTGCAATCCTTGAAGGTATCAAAGAACAACAAAAAGAAATCGATGTAATTGTTACGAGTAAAGAACCTGCAACTTTTGAAAATACGATTGTAGCTTTAGATAATTCTGGTGAATTATTAGGACGTGTTGCTTCTGTTTTTTATAATTTAACCAGTTCAAACACCAACGATACATTACAAAAAATAGCTCAAGATTTAGCTCCAAAAATGTCAGAACATTCAGATAATATCAATTTGAATGAGAAGCTTTTTGAACGCGTAAAAAAAGTTTACGACGCGTATAGCATTAGTGGAAACGAAAAACCTGTACTTACAACAGAACAAAAAATGTTGTTAGACAATACCTACAAACGTTTTGTTCGTAGTGGAGCAAATTTATCGGCTGCAGATAAAGACAAATTAAGAAAGTTAAACAGTGAACTTTCATTACTTAATTTAAAATATGGCGATAACCTTTTAGCAGAAACCAATGCTTACGAATTGATTATCGATAAAAAAGAAGATTTAGCTGGTTTACCAAACGAAATTATCGAAGCTGCTGCTGTTGAAGCAAAAGCAAAAGGTAAGGACGGAAAATGGGTTTTCACATTAAGTAATTCAAGCGTGATGCCGTTTTTACAATATTCGAGTAATCGCGAGTTAAGACAACAAATTTGGAATGCTTACCAAAAACGCGGAAACAATGACAATGCTAACGACAACAAAGAGATTACTACAAAAATTGCTAATCTTAGAATGGAAAAAGCGCAACTTTTAGGTTATAAAAACCATGCAGCTTATGTTTTGGAAGAAAGTATGGCTAAAAATCCAGAAAATGTAAATGCATTATTAAATAAATTATGGTTACCTGCTTTAGAAAAAGCAAAAGTTGAAGCTGCTGATATTGCTGCAATGATGCGCAAAGAAGGAATCAACGAAGATGTAACTCCAGCTGATTGGCGTTATTACTCTGAAAAAATTCGTAAAGAACGTTTTGATTTAGACGAACAAGAAATGAAACCTTATTTCAGTATCGACCAAGTTAGAGATGGTGTTTTCCAAGTTACAGAAAACTTATTCGGATTGAAATTTAAAGAAGTTACTAATCTTCCAAAATATCACAACGAAGTAACCACTTGGGAAGTAAATGATAAAGACGGAACTTTAATCGGTATTTTATATATGGATATGTTCCCTAGAGTTTCTAAACGCGGTGGCGCTTGGATGACCTCGTTCCGTGACCAAGAAATGCTGGATGGTAAACGTCGCATTCCTGTAATTTCAATTGTTTGTAATTTCACTAAACCAACAGCAGATGCACCAGCTTTATTAACGTTTGATGAAGTTACGACTTATTTCCATGAATTTGGTCACGCATTACACGGATTACTGTCTAACGTAAATTACAAAAGCTTAGCCGGAACAAACGTTTCTAGAGATTTCGTTGAATTACCATCTCAGATTATGGAAAATTGGGCTGCTGAACCAGAAGTTTTAAAAATGTTTGCAAAACATTACAAAACAGGTGAAGTAATTCCGGATGCGATTATCGAAAAAATGAAGAAAGCAGGAACTTTTGACCAAGGTTTTGCGACTACAGAATATTTGGCAGCTTCGTTGTTAGACATGCAATATCATACGATTGAAAAGCCAATTACAACAGATGTTAATACGTTTGAATTAACAGGAATGAAAAATGTTGGATTATTCGACGCGATTATTCCACGATACAGAAGTACGTATTTTAGCCATATTTTCTCAGGTGGATATTCGGCAGGATATTACAGCTACATTTGGAGTGAAGTTTTAGATTCGGATGCGTTTGATGCATTTAAATCAACTACGTTATTTAATCCAGAAAAAGCAAAATTATTTAGAGTAAATATTTTAGAAAAAGGAGGAACTGAAGACCCTGCTGTTTTATACAGAAATTTCAGAGGTGCAGAACCTAAAATAGAACCGCTTTTAAACAAACGTGGTTTAAACTAAAAACTCAAATCCCAATCAATTATCGATTGGGATTTTTTTATTCTAAATTGCTCCTTTAAAATCATATAAGAAATAAAAAAAATATAATATATTGAACTTTGAAAAAAAACTGCAAATCAATAAACTAAATAAAGATGCTCAATAATACTTTTCTGATATTGATTTTAGAAATCGTTTACGGAATTATCCTTTTAGGTGTCGTACTTCGAATTATTTGGGATACGCGCTCCATCTCAAAAACATTGGCGTATTTATTAATCGTAATTTTCGTTCCTCTTTTTGGAATTTTCTTTTATTTTTCATTCGGAATTAATTATCGAAAACGTAATATTTACAGCAGAAAATTACTAACAGATAAACTTTTACTAGAAGATTTTAAATTAGAAATTAATCAAAACAAACAATTCTTAAAAGATAACGAAAATGATGCTGTTGATTATGCGCAATCGTTAATCAAACTTTTGACCAATCATGCAATAGATTATAGTCCGATTTCTGTCCATAATAACATTGAGATTCTAGTTAATGGCGAGGCTTTTTTTCCTCTTTTAATCGAAAAACTTAAACAAGCTAAAAAGCATATTCATATTGAATTTTATATTTATGAAGATGACAAAATAGGTAATGAAATTAAAGATATTTTAATCGAAAAAGCAAAACAAGGAGTTGAAGTCCGATTTATTTATGATGATTTTGGAAGTAAAAATATCAGAGGAAAATTTGTAAAGCAATTACGCGAAAACAATGTCAAGGTTTATCCTTTCAATAAAATCAAATTGATTGCATTGGCAAACCGTTTAAATTATCGAAATCACCGAAAAATTGTAATAATCGATGGAGAAACTTCTTTTATTGGAGGAATAAATATCAGTGATAAATATATGAATAATCAAGAAAATCAATTGTTTTGGAGAGATACACATTTGATGATTGAAGGTGAAGCTAGTTATTCACTACAATATATTTTTCTGTCCGATTGGAATTTTTGTAGTCAAGAGAAAATTAAAATCACACGAAATTATTTTCCAAAGTTAAATACAGAAAGACTAAATTTTTCACCGACTCAAGTTATTGCAGACGGACCAGATTCTAAAGCACATACGTTACTTATTTCTACAATTCACGCAATAAATTTAGCTAAAACAGACATTTTAATTACAACGCCATATTATATTCCCGATGATTCGTTACAACAAGCTTTAGTGATTGCATCATTAAGCGGTGTCAAAGTCAAATTATTAGTTCCAAAAAATAGCGATTCATACTTTGTAAACACAGCATCCCAAGCCTATTTTGAAGAGCTTTTAGAAGCTGGTGTTGAAATTCATCAATATGCAAAAGGCTTCATTCACGCCAAAACATTTATAATCGATGGAAAGATTGCATCAGTCGGAACCGCTAATTTAGATATTCGAAGTTTTGATTTAAATTTTGAAATTTCGTCTTTAATTTACAATGAAGAACAAGCTTTAAAATTAGTTGCTATCTTTAATGAAGATTTAAATCATTCTGAAAGAATACATCCAAATGATTGGAAAAACCGAAAAAAAACAGTCAAATTTACTGAACGACTTTTCAGATTACTGTCTCCTTTTCTGTAACTAATTAGTATTAAAATATAAATCGAATCTTATAAACACAAAACCCAATCATTTACTGACTGGGTTTTTATTTATCCGTGAATGGTTTCTTTTTTACCGTAATTGGTTATAATTTCACCTTCGTAATCTAACCATTGTTTCCAACGTTTGTCAACATCTACATCAGTACTGTATTTTTTAGCAAGTTTTAAAAAGGTCGTATAATGTCCGGCTTCGCTAATCATTAACTCTCTATAAAATTTAGCTAATTCTTCGTCTTTAATATTTTCAGATAGAACTCTAAAACGTTCGCAGCTTCTAGCTTCAATCATCGCCGCTAAAAGCAAACGATCAATAAAAGATTGATTTCTAGAACCGTCTTTTTTTAAAAATTTAATCAATTCTCCCACATAATCGTCACGGCGTTCTCTACCCAAAGTATAACCGCGTGCTTTAATAATGTTATGTACCATCTGAAAATGTTGCATCTCTTCAATAGCAATTTCAGTAAGTTGCGTAACAATATCTTCATGTTCCGAATTGTAAGCAAGTATGGTAATGGCATTGGTTGCCGCTTTTTGCTCACACCACGCATGGTCGGTTAAAATCTCTTCTAAATTTCCTTCTGCAATATTCGCCCAACGTGGGTCGGTTAACAATTTTAATCCTAACATAATTGGTAAGTATTTAAAAACCAAAAATACAAATATATTTCCGACCAATAAAATCGGATGCTGCTTTTAGATTTTGTTATTTTGCAATGTTCCCACAGATGCAGAGTTAAAAAGAATTATCAGAGAATCTGTGGCAAAAGAAAAATCATTCATGTATCTGAGGCAAAAGAAAAAAACATCAGTGGTAAAAAAATAAAAAATGAAAAGCAAAAAAGTATTAGTTATTGGATTTGTTTGGCCAGAACCTACCTCGTCTGCGGCGGGTTGGCGTATGTTGCAATTGATTGATTTTTTTATTGAAAACCAATACGAAATGCATTTTGCATGCGCGGCTCATAAATCGGACTTTGCTTTTGTGTTTGATTCGAATAAAGTAAACGAACATGAAATTTTATTAAACGATGCGAGCTTTGATGTTTTTGTTTCGGAATTGCAACCCGATGTAGTAGTTTATGATCGGTTTATGATTGAAGAGCAGTTTGGATGGCGTGTGCGTGAAAATTGCAAACAAACGATTCAGATTTTAGATACGGAAGATTTGCATTTTGTTCGAAAAGCCAGAGAGAAAGCTTTTAAGAAACAAGAAGGCGTAAATTACCATACCGATGAAATGATTCGTGAAGTGGCTTCAATACTGCGTTGCGATTTAAGTTTGATTATTTCGGAAGTGGAGATGAAAATGTTACAAAAGCAGTTTAACGTTCCGGCTCAAGTTTTAATGTATTTGCCTTTTATGCAAGAAACCATTTCTGAAACGGATTTGGAGCAATTGCATAATTTTGAAGAGCGTGCGCATTTTATGTTTATTGGTAATTTTATGCACGAACCCAATTGGCAAACAGTGTTGCGTTTAAAACGTGATATTTGGCCGGTGTTGCGCAAGAAACTTCCAAAGGCAGAAATGCATATTTTTGGTGCTTATCCAAATCCGAAAGCGTTGCAATTGCATAAACCTGCCGAAAACTTTTTTGTAAACGGACGTGCGAAAGATGTGAATGTCGAAATGCAGAAACACAAGGTGTTGTTAGCTCCGATTCCGTTTGGTGCCGGAATTAAAGGTAAGTTTATCGATGCCATGCGTAATCGTTTGCCATCGGTTACTACGCAATTAGGTTCAGAATCGATGCAAGAAAATCAGTTATGGAATGGGTTTATTTGTGATTCAGATTCAGATTTTATTGATCAAGCGGTGTTGTTATATACCGATGCATCGGTTTGGGAAACGGCTACACAAAACGGACTTTCAATTTTAAATACAACTTCCAACAAAAAACAATATTCAGATTTGTTTAAAAACCGTTTGGCTGATTTAGCTACACATTTAGATACGTACAGAAAAGCCAATTTGTTTGGTGAAATTTTACGCTATCAAACCAATCAAGCGACTAAATACATGGGCTTGTGGATTCAAGAGAAGCATAGGAAGTAATTATCCACAGATGCACAGATATTTATTTTGATTAATCTGTGTATCTGTGGTGTATGTTTTATTCTAGTGTTACTTTCCAACTTTTCGCAAAAATTTGCTGAGGTTCTAAAGCAATCATTCCTTCTTTAGTTTCGATTTGTTGGTTGTGATTTTCTAAATCTGCCATTCCAAACCAAGGTTCTAAACAAAGAAACGGAGCGTTTTGTACCGTCCAAATTCCAAAGTGTGTAAAATCATCAAACGTAAACGTTAGTTTGTTTTCGTTTTTGGTATTCTTTATCGCAATGGCATTGCTTTTTAAATCACGAAAAACCATCACATCTTCTTTAAACAAATCATAATGCAATGGTAATTGTTGGCTATCAAGTTTTATTACTTCTTTGTTTTCAGAGATTAATCCGTTAACCAATTTCAAACGATTTAATGAAGTATCGTTATTAAACTCTAAAAAGAAATTTTCAAAGTCGGTGGCATTATTTCCTAAAGCAAATGCCGGATGCCCACCAATTGAGAAATACATGGTTTCGTTACCAACGTTGGTTACTTCGTAGGTACAAGAAAGTTGCATGTTGTGAAGTTCATAAATTACTTTCAACTCAAAATAAAACGGATAGTTTACTAAAGTTTTTTCATTCGCTTTTAAAGTGAAAATGGCTTTGGTTTGTGAAATTTGTTCGGCATCAAATTCCATATCACGAGCAAATCCATGACGAGACAAGCTGTAGTTTTCTCCCTTATAAATAAACGTGTTGTTTTTTAAACTTCCTACAATCGGAAAAAGAATAGGAGATGTTTTACCCCAAAATTCTGGGTTTGCATTCCACATCCATTCGTTGTTCTGGTTATCTAAAATGCTTTTTATCTCCGCACCAAAAGTTGCTATTTCTACCGTAAGTAAGTTGTTTTGTAAAATCATTTTTTTGTTCTTATCGAAGATTTAAATTTAAGTAAAAATATATTAAATGTTTTTTATGCTTAACTCATAACGAAAGTTTTATCAAGCTTTTTAATAGTTTGTCTTGATAAGCCATTTGTACACATTTTATTTTCAATGAAAAAGATATCTGCGCCAAATATTGGCATTACTAAAAAACCTGCTACATTCTTACAAAAGAGGTCAAAATTATCTTTGTCTAAATATTCAATTTCTTGAAGAAAGTAATCATAATTATCTTTTAGATTAAGATAGTCTTCTAAATCTCTATCTGTAAAAAACTCCGATTTTAAGTTTGTTAAATTTATACAGATCACGAGCTTGTAATTATTTGATTGTATAAAATCTCGATACCTATCTTCTTTTATCATTATTTTGGGTAAATATGGAAATATATCTTTAATACTAAATGATTTTTTTGGACTAGAAGTGAAACCTTCGTAGCTATTGTTTTTAACTTGATTGATTCTATCTCCAAAGATTGAATTATCAGGGTTTAGTTGCATTACCTCAAATATTATATTTTCTGAATTATCTGATGTAACCCAATCAGGTGTTTTTCTAAAAAGATTTGGATTATATTTTAAGAATGAAAACCTTTCATTAAGATAAAAACCAAATCTAACTTCAGATATAAAAGAAACTCTATTTATTTGATTCTTATCATTTAGAACTTTATTAAAACTGTTTTTGTATTTAGAATACAAAATTTCAAATTGTTTTTTTACTTCAGGTTTGTTTTGGAAAATTTTATCTATAATGTCCATATGAGTCTTTGCTTGTTATTCAAATATACTAAATTAAATAGTGTCACTTTTTAATGATGATTTCATAAAAGTCTTCAAATTATCGTAATGAGAAGATTTTTTTGGTCAAAAAAATCAATTAAAAATATCTCGAAATATTTCTATTTTTGTACGATGACCACACAAAGTAAAAATCCGATGAAACCTGTTCGAAAACGAACCGTAAAGAAGAAGAAAAAAGAAACTCCGGCTTGGCGTTGGTATTTACGTATTGGAATTTTATTAGGTGTTTTTGGATTTATTGTTTGGTTTTTAATTACGTTTAAAGATGGAATTTCGTATTACTTTAGTTCCAAATTTGATAAAAAAGATGATAAAAACGTAGTGTTTGATGTTCGGAATGTTGAAGTGATGAAACGCCACGACGATATGTTGTTTGGAATTGATGTTTCGCATTATCAAGGACCAATTATTTGGGATAGTTTGAATTTGATGTACAACGAATTTCCGATTGATTTTGTGTTTGTTCGTTCAACGATGGGCGTTGATGGTGTAGATGCACGTTTTGAACAGAATTACAAACAAGCACGTGCTTTTCAGTTTATCCGAGGTGCTTATCATTATTATCGTCCGAATGAAAGTTCGGTAGAACAAGCAGCGAATTTTATTAAGAACACGAAGCTTGAACCCGGTGATTTTCCTCCGATTTTAGATATTGAAGAAATGCCAAAAAAACAATCGATGGATAGTTTAAAGGTTGGGTTGAAAAAATGGTTACACATTGTTGAGAAACATTACAAAGTAAAACCTATTTTATATTCGGGTGAGCATTTTTATAAAACCCATTTAAAAGATGATTTTGCCGATTACGAGGTTTGGATTGCCAATTATAATTTCTTTGTTGAGAATATAAAACCCGAATGGATGATGTGGCAGTTTACAGAAAAAGGAATGGTTCCGGGAATTAGAACCAAAGTAGATGTCAATATTTTTAATGGCACTCGTAGTGATTTACGTCAGAAATTAATCAAATAAAAAAAGCTGTTTCAGATTTGAAACAGCTTTTAATTTTTTACATCTAATGCATCTCGTAAAGCATTACCAATCATCATAAAGGCAACAACCAAGAGTAACATGGCAATTCCGGGAATTAAAGCTAAATAGGCTTTTCCAAGAATGATGTAATTGTAATGTTCTTTAATCATTCCGCCCCAACTAGGAATGGGAACTTGAGCACCTAATCCTAAAAAACTTAAACCGCTTTCTACTAAAATAGCTGAAGCAAAATTGGCTGCAGATATTACAATAACAGGAGCCCAACTATTTGGTAATATATGTTTAAATATAATTCGTGTATGTGAATATCCTAATGCTTTTGCAGCCGTTACATATTGCATTTGTTTGATGCTCATTACTTGACCACGAACTACACGAGCGACTTCAACCCACATGGTTAATCCTACGGCAATGAATACTTGCCAAAATCCTTTTCCTAAAGCTAGGGTAATCGCAATAACTAAAAGTAGGGTAGGGATAGACCAAATGACGTTGATGATCCAAAGTACAGCAGCATCGACTTTTCCGCCGAAATAACCGGCAATAGCTCCCATGAAAACGCCAATTACTAGCGAAATTCCTACAGCAACAAAACCAATGGCTAACGAAACACGCGAACCAATAATTAATCGGCTTAAATAATCGCGACCTTGATTATCGGTTCCTAAATAATACTTTTTTGTAAAAATGTTTTCAGACACAATTTCGGCTTCGGTTTTATGAAAGGCTTTTACAGGAATCGATTTGGTTTGTGCCAACGCAGCATCTTGATGGTATTCTTTATAATAAAGCGTATCGTTTTTAAACTGATAACTTAAGATGGGAATGTTTTGGTCTGTGATTTCAAAACCCGTAAACCAATTCGAAAATTTGTTGTTCTTTTCTTTGATTGGAACTTGTAGTATTTCAACTTCAAATCCCATGGGTTTTGTACTTAACGAAACATCACCATTGTTTGCATTTGTAGATGCATCAGGGGCTATGAAATATCCGAAAATAGATATTAAGATTAGAAATATAATGAACCAAAAACTCAAAACGCCCCAAAAATTCTTTTTGAATTTTTGGAGCGCCATTTGATTATGTGATAAATGTTTATCGGACATTTAATGAATAACTTTTTAGTTTAGTTCTGTTTTTTTATATCGATTAAAACGTTAACTGCTTCGTCAACATAAACATCTTTATTTAAATTTTCGTGCCATTTGTCACGTTTCTTTTTTAAAGTTTCGTCTGTTTTGTAAAGTTCAATTTCGTAAGGTAACGAAAGGAAAATTAATTCGTTTTTGTAATCCTTAATTGGTTTGAAAGCCTTGTTTTTATCTTCAATTTCTTTTGATTTGATTTTAAAATCGTTATAGTTTAAAGAAAACGTATTTTCATCTTTACGAGAACTGATCCATTTTGCATTTTCGTCAATTAATGAAAATTGTGGATTATTGGCCATTCTTGTTTTACTTTTTTCAATTATGGGATTAAAATTATTTGTAAATGTTTTGTAATTCGCTTTTTCTATTTTATCCCATTCCATTGCATTATCGCGATCTCTTTCTCCTGTGTCGATATAAGTAAAACGATCTGGCATTACAATATCACTTTCAACACCTTTTAATTGAGTTGAGCCTCCGTTTACGCGATAAAATTTCTGAGAAGTAAATTTGATTGCTCCAAAATCATAATCCGGAACTTTGATAATTGAATTTAAGTCAAGCATGTTTTGTACGGTTCCTTTACCAAAAGAGTGTTTTGAACCAACAACTAATCCACGATTGTAATCCTGAATGGCTGCAGCAAAAATTTCTGAAGCTGATGCTGAATAATTATTAATCATAACTACTAACGGTCCATCCCATTGTACCTGCGGATCTTTATCAAATAAAATCTGACGTTGTCCTTTTTGAGATCTAACTTGAACAACAGGCCCTTGGTCAATAAATAAACCAACCATATCAACTACTGTTTGTAATGATCCGCCGCCGTTGTTTCTTAAATCCATAATGATTCCTTCTACGTTTTGATCTTTTAAACGTTGAATTTCAATAGCAACATCTTTGAAGGCGTCGCGACTGTCTTTAGTTTCAAAATCAATATAGAATTTTGGAAGTTGAATAATTCCATATTTACCTTCATTAGTTTCAATAATAGAAGATTTGGCATATGTTTCTTCAATCTCGAATTTATCTCTAAGAATAGGTATTATTTTAATGTCGCCATCAACCTTTTTAACGGTCAATTTTACAGTAGTTCCTTTTTTGCCTTTAATTAGTTTGACAACGTTATCTAAGCGTTTTCCTGCAATGTCAACGGGTTCTTCGTCGCCTTGAGAAACTTTTAAAATAATATCACCGCTCTCTAATTTACCGTCTTTCCAAGCTGGTCCACCTGCTATAATTTCTGTGATTTCAACATGGTCATTCTTTTTGCTAAGTTGTGCACCGATTCCTTCCATTGAACCACGCATGCTCTCGTCAAATTTTTCTTTAGTTTCTGGAGCAAAGTATGATGTATGCGGATCAAATTGTTCTAAAATGGAATTGATATATACGCTCATCCAATCTGCACGAGTCAGTTCTCCGATTACTTCAAAATATTCGTTTAAATTTTTTAAAGTAGATTCGCGAGCTTCAATTTCTAATTCCTCAAAAGATTTCTTTTCGATAGGTTCTTTCTTCGTTTTCTTTTTCTCAGAAATATTTATTTCTGTATTGGGCTCTTCAATTTCAATTTCAATGTCTTCGTCTTCTTTGCCTTCTTGAATTTTAATTTTGTCTTCGATGGTAGATAAAACATTTAATTTTAATTGTTTTCTCCAGCGCTCTTTTAGTTCAAGACTATCTTTAGCGAAAGGCATTTTTTCAAAATCGGTATCGATTTCTTCAACAATAGTATAATCAAATGGTTTTGAAAGTATTTCGGTATAAATTTCTTTCGATTCATTCATTCGTTGTTCTAAGGTAGCGTAAGAATAATCAAAAAATACAAAACTTTTGTTTTTAACTAAATCGTCGATTTCTAATTCAAATTTTTTGAAATTGTCAACATCAGTTTGTGTTAAGAAACGTTTGTTAGGGTCGATGTTATTTAAATAGTTTTTGAAAACTTTTTTAGAAAATTCGTCATTTATTTTTGTTGGACTGTAATGTCCATTTGCTACTACATAGTTTAATATTTCTATAAGTAAGGCCTCTTTTTCTGGATTTGGTTCTTCCTTTTTGGGAACAAAACTCCACAAAACAGCAGATATTGCTAATACAGCAAGTAATATTTTATAGTTTCTTTTCATAAATAGCCAAATAGCATTCATCAATAAATTTTCAACTAAAGTAGTTAAAATATTTCGTTCTTAGATTTATAATTCAAATAATTTTTTGTTAAACAAATCTTCAAGTTTCCTTAAATAATTGGGTTTTGGAAGAGTTTGTAATTTCTTTAAATGGTTTTATTCATAAATTTCTTACTTTTACGAAAGTATAAAAAAATACTTAATGGAAAAAAAACCTTTGATATTAGTTACCAACGATGATGGAATTACAGCTCCTGGAATTAGAATGTTAATTGAGGTAATGAAAGAAATTGGAGATGTTGTAGTTGTTGCTCCAAATAGTCCACAATCTGCTATGGGACATGCTATTACCGTTAACAGTACGCTTTATTTAGAAAAAGTGACGATTGATAATGATTTAGATAAAGAATATAGTTGCTCTGGTACACCGGTTGATTGTGTTAAAATCGCTATTGACCAAATAATTAAAGGAAAACCAGATATTTGTGTTTCAGGCATTAATCACGGTTCTAACTCGGCAACTAATGTTATTTATTCTGGTACCATGTCGGCTGCTGTAGAAGCTGGAATGAACGGAATTCCTGCAATTGGATTTTCGTTATGTGATTTTAGTTGGAACGCTAATTTTAATGAAATTAAAAGTTTTGTAAAATCAATAACGTTACAAACTTTAGCTAATGGTTTGCCTTCTGGGGTTGTTTTAAATGTCAATTTTCCTAAATTAGATTTAAAGGATATTAAAGGCATAAAAGTTTGTAGACAAGCAAATGCAACCTGGGTTGAGAAATTTGACGAACGTATTAATCCGCATGGAAAAACATATTATTGGCTTACAGGAACTTTTGAAAACCATGATAAAGGAGAAGATACTGACGAATGGGCATTAGTAAATGGTTTTGTTTCTATTGTACCTGTACAATATGACTTAACAGCTTATCACGCGATGCAGCAATTAAATAATTGGAATTTATAATTATGAATATATTAAAATTGATTTTAGGAACATTATTAGGATTAATTGTTTCCTTTGTTTTTGGATGTTTTGTTTTTCGGTTTTTAACATCGATAGATCCGCTTGAAGATTTAAATATTTTAAATTACGGTGCGTTGTCAGGAAGAGCTATCTCGATAGGAGCTATTCCTAATATCGGATTATTTTATTTGTTTTTAAATAAAGAGAATTATTACAGTGCGAGAGGTGTAATTTTATCGTTTATTATTATTGGTTTATTTGTACTTTTCGGATAATGAAATATTATATTATTGCAGGAGAAGCATCTGGCGATTTACACGGATCTAATTTATTAAAAGCGTTGTTTAAAGACGATCCAACTGCAGAAGTTCGCTTTTGGGGTGGTGATTTAATGCAGCAAGTTGGTGGAACTTTAGTTAAACATTATAAAGATTTGGCTTTTATGGGTTTTGCTGAAGTGCTGATGAATTTAAAAACCATTCTAAATAATATCGATTTTTGTAAAAAAGATATTATAGCTTTTAATCCAGATGTGATAATTTTTATTGATTATCCAGGGTTTAATATGCGAATTGCAAAATGGGCAAAGCAAAAGGGGTTTGATACACATTATTATATATCTCCACAAATTTGGGCTTGGAAAGAAAATCGGATCAAAGCAATTAAGCGCGACGTCAATGAAATGTATGTAATTTTACCTTTCGAGAAAGACTTCTATGAAAAGAAACATCATTACAAAGTTCATTTTGTCGGACATCCTTTAATAGATGCAATTAATCAATTTAAAGAAAAAGATGTAGTCGATTTTAGAAAAAAATATCATCTTGACGAAAGAGAAATTATTGCACTTTTACCCGGAAGTCGTAAACAAGAAATCGAACGATTGCTAACTGTAATGTTATCTATTGTTAATGATTATTCGCAATTTCAATTTGTAATTGCTGGAGCACCGAGTCAAGATTATGAATTTTATAAAAAATTCATTAAGCAAGAAAATGTAAAATTTATTTCAAATGATACCTATTCGTTATTAAAT
>Ga0233372_1000545_pt1 | contig 16767 bp, 12 predicted proteins | sample ElkDunMinimDraft_4_FD_191538 | JGI IMG/M metagenome (GOLD analysis project Ga0233372, IMG submission 191538) | Fecal eukaryotic communites from dung pellets of Tule Elk in California, USA - Elk Dung D8 | ecosystem: Host-associated > Mammals > Digestive system > Large intestine > Fecal | place... | reverse complement strand
TATGATGATTTCATGGGCTAAAGCGATAACTAATTTTAAAAATTATTTAAAAATTGAGAGAGGATTATCGGCAAATACTATTAGTAATTATGAATTAGATTTGATGAAGTTGGTTCAGTATTTAAATTATAATAATTTGAATGTTAGTTTTTTAGATATTAATGATTCAGATATTTCTCAATTTATATATTCTATTTCAGAGGAAGTAAATCCGCGTTCTCAAGCTCGAATTATTTCGGGTTTAAAAAGTTTTTTTAAATATTTAAATTTCGAGGGACTACGTAAAGATTTTCCTATGGAGTTAATTGAAGTTCCTAAAATCGGCCGAAAATTACCAGATACTTTATCGAGTCAAGAAATTGATTTGTTAATTAATGCTATCGATTTGTCAAAACAAGAAGGAGAACGTAACCGAGCCATGTTAGAAACGTTATATAGTTGTGGGTTGCGAGTTAGTGAGTTAGTAGACTTAAAGATATCAGATTTATTTTTTGACGAAGATTTTATTAAAGTTTCGGGTAAAGGTAATAAACAGCGTTTTGTACCGATTAGTAAAACTACTCAAAAATATATAGATTTGTATCGTAAACATTCACGTATCCATGTTTCTATTCAAAAAGGATTTGAAGATACACTTTTTTTAAATCGCCGTGGGAAATCTTTAACTCGAGCTATGGTGTTTACAATAATAAAAGATCTTGCTGTTAAAATAGATTTACATAAAACGATTTCGCCACATACCTTTAGACATTCTTTCGCTACTCATTTATTAGAAAATGGGGCCGATTTACGGTCAATACAGCTTATGTTAGGACATGAATCTATTACAACGACTGAAGTATATATGCATTTAGACAGAAAGTTTTTATCGGAAGTGTTACATAATTATCATCCTAGAAATAAATAAGCCAGTTTTTAAACTGGCTTATTGTATGTTATAAATTTGGAATTCTTAAAACCTGACCCGGATAAATTTTGTCTGGATTACTTAACATAGGTTTATTAGCCTCAAATATTACTGGATATTTCATTGCATCCCCATAAAAAGTTTTAGATATTTTAGATAAAGTATCACCTTTTACAACAGTATGATATTTTGCTTGTGGAGCTGGTGTAACCACTTCCATTAAATTTTCAACTTTGTCTACGCCTTCAACATTTCCGATGGCTAAAATAATTTTTTCTGCATCTGCTTGTTCAGCTACTTTCCCCTCTACTTTTACATCATCATCAGTAACTGTAACTTTTATAGTTTGATACTGTAAGCCTAGGCTTTTAACATAATCTAATAAAGCGTGAGCTCTAAGTTGTTTTTTTTCTTCGGCAGGAGCAGCTATTTCTTCTTTTTTACCAAAAATTTTTGTTCCAGCATCTTTTACAAATGAAAATAATCCCATGTTTTTTAATTTTTTGTAGTTTATAAATCAATATAAATTATATAACTAGTTATCCTGTTGAAAATTGTATAGTTATACTTAGGTTTTAATCTTTTTCGTTTTATTTCTAAAGCTATTTGCTTTATATTCGCATACACATATAAAATATTTAACTGATTATGAAAAAAATTATTCTTTCATTAGTCGCAATTTTTACATTACTACCTTTTACTGTAAAAGCGAATGAAGGTATGTGGTTTTTAATGTTCATTGAGCGTTTAAACCACCGTGATATGCAAAAAATGGGACTTCAATTAACTGCAGAAGAAATTTATAGTATTAATAACAATTCTTTAAAAGATGCTATCGTGCAGTTTAATGGAGGTTGTACTGCAGAAATGGTTTCAAACCAAGGTTTGGTATTAACAAACCACCACTGTGGATATAATGTTATTGCTGAATTATCTTCGCCAGAGGCAAATTATTTAAAAAACGGATTTTGGGCTAAAAATAAGTCAGAAGAATTAAAACCAAAAAATTTATTTGTTCGTTATTTTGTTCGTATGGATGATGTTTCAAAAAGAATTTTATCATTATTAAATGATAATATGACTGAAGCTGAACGCGAAAAAGTAATAAACACTGAAATTGCCAAAATTCAAGAAGAAAATTCTGAAGGAGGAAAATACACAGTAGCTGTTCGTCCATTTTTTCAAGGAAATGAATATTACTACTTTGTTTACCAAGATTATAAAGATGTTCGTTTAGTTGGAACACCAGAAGAATCTATTGGTAAATTTGGTGGAGATACAGACAATTGGGAATGGCCACGTCATACCGGAGATTTTTCTTTATTCCGTGTGTATGCAGATGCTAACAACCAACCTGCTGAATACTCTACGAATAATGTTCCTTTAAAACCAAAACATCATTTACCAATAAATATTGGTGGAGTTAAAGAAGGTGATTTTACAATGATTTTAGGTTACCCAGGTCGTACTAACCGTTGGATGCCTGCTGGTGGAATTGAGCAAAATGTTAAGTATGCTTATCCAGCATGGGTTGAAGGTTCTAAAGTTGGAATGGACAACCTTAAAAAACATATGAATGAAAACGAAGATGTAAATTTAAAATACGCATCTAAATATGCATCATTAGCAAATTATTGGAAAAATCGTCAAGGAATGATTGATGCATTAACGCAATTTAAAACAGCTAAAGCAAAAGCAAGTCAAGAAGCTAAATTTAATAAATGGGCTAACAAGCCTGCGAATAAAGCTAAGTACGGAAATGTTGTTCCTACAATTAATGCTTATTATGCTTTGACTAACGATAAAGCGATGCACGATAATTATTTAACAACTTTATTACGTTCATCTTCTTTCGGAACTTTATCTCGTGGTTTAGGTCGTCAATTAGAAATGTATGCAAAAGCTCCTGTTTCTAAACAAGCTGAAATTAAGCCTGTTTTAGAACAAATGGTTACAGAGTTTTATGATAACATTTATATTCCTGCCGAAAAAGATGTTTTAGTTGCACAATTAAACCTTTATGCTTCGAAAGGAAAAGTTTACGAACTAGCACCTCAAGTTGAGGTTTTAGCAAAAGTTAATCAAGGTAATTTTACTAATGACGTAAATGCAATGTTTGAGTTATCAATGTTTCGTTCTGCAGATGCAGTTAAAGCATTTTTAGATTTACCAAACGCTAATTTTATTACTAACGATCCGTTAATGCTTTTGTCTAAAAACTTAATTGATCATTCAACCAAAAAATCTGCTGAATTAGAAAAAGCTGAAAACGATTTTCAAGCAGCTTACCGCAAATTAGTTCAAGGTTTACGTGAGTCAGGAATTTCTGATATTACTTATCCAGATGCGAACTCAACTTTGCGTTTAACATATGGTACTGTTCGTGCTTTACCAAAAGACAAGCGTAACGATGCAAAAGTTAATAACTATACTACTTTAGACGGTATGGTTGCTAAATACAAAAAAGATGATGCTGAATTTGACTTACCACAACGTTTGTTAGATATGGCTGATAAAAAAGAATACGGACGTTATGCTGATAAAGACGGATCGTTACATGTAAATATGTTAACAGATCACGACATTACTGGCGGTAATTCTGGTTCTCCAGTTTTAAATGGTAAAGGAGAATTAATTGGTTTAGCTTTTGACGGTAATATTGAAGCAATGGCTGGAGATGTTATTTTTGATCCTAAGTTACAACGTACAATTAATGTTGATTCTCGTTTTGTATTATGGGTTATCGATACCTATTCTGGAGCTTCACATTTAGTAGAAGAAATGGATGTTGTTCAATAATCAAATTATATTTATCACAAAAAAGCTAGACCAAAAGTCTAGCTTTTTTGTTTTTTAGCCAAAAAAATTAAATAAATGTAAAAATTAAACGGATATAAAAACACTATCTTTCAAATTTACTACCTTTAACCGATATAAAATAATATAGGTTTTGGAAAAAAACAATAACAAATCAAACCAGGATTTAAAACGAGGTTTATCTAATCGTCATATCCAATTAATAGCTTTGGGAGGAGCAATTGGTACTGGATTATTTTTAGGATTAGGTGAAGCAGCTGTTTTAGCAGGTCCATCGGTTATTTTAGGTTACGGAATTGCAGGTATTATTGCTTTTTTTATTATGCGCCAACTAGGAGAAATGGTTGTTCATGAACCAGTTTCAGGAAGTTTTAGTCATTTTGCGTATAAATATTGGGGTGGATTTGCTGGATTTTCGTCGGGTTGGAATTATTGGATGTTATATATTTTGGTAAGTATGGCAGAGCTAACCGCTATTGGAATTTATATTCAATTTTGGTGGCCAGAAATTCCTTTATGGGCTTCGAGCTTATTCTTTTTTGTGATAATAAATGCTTTAAACTTGGGATCTGTTAAACTTTTTGGTGAGGCAGAATTTTGGTTTTCAATAATAAAAGTTGTAGCAATTATGGCTATGATTATTTTTGGTACTTACCTATTATTTTCTGGATCTGGTGGTGATACTGCAACGGTTCAAAATTTATGGAATAATGGTGGTTTTTTCCCAAAAGGAGTTTTTAATGAATCAGAATCAGGAAGCTATGTAGGATTATTAGCTGCCATGACCTTGGTTATGTTTTCTTTTGGAGGTTTAGAGCTAATTGGTATAACTGCAGCAGAGGCTGACAATCCTGAAAAAACAATTCCGAAGGCTACAAATCAGGTTATTTATAGAATTTTAATTTTTTATATTGGAGCTTTAGTAATTTTATTTTCATTAGCTCCGTGGGAAACAATAACAGCAGAAACAAGTCCATTTGTAACTGTTTTTGATAATCTAAAAGGCTTGCAATTTGATATTTTTGGAACTACGGTTCATTTTTCAAAAATAATAGCAAATGCATTAAATATTATTGTTTTAACGGCAGCTTTAAGCGTTTATAACAGTTGTGTTTATAGTAATTCTCGTATGTTATATGGGTTGGCATCTCAAGGAAATGCACCTGCTTTTTTAAAAAAATTGAATAAAAACTCAGTACCTGTAAAAGCAATTTTGGCAAGTTCGTCAATAGTTGCTTTGTGCATATTTATTAATTTATTTTTTCCAAATAAAGCTTTCGGAATTTTAATGTCTTTAGTTGTTTCTTCTTTAATTATTAATTGGTTAACTATTTCAATTACTCATTTAAAATTTAAAGCGCAGCTAAAATCTGAATCAGTTAAAACATCGTTTCCAAGTTTTCTCTATCCAATTTCAAATTATATTTGCTTATTGTTTTTAGTCGGAATTTTAGTTATTATGTGTTTTATTGGTAAACAAATATCAGTAATATTAATACCTATATGGATTTTGTTTTTATATTTTAGCTATAAAGTAGTTAATAGAATTAAAAAATAGAAATAAATTTATTCTAAAGTACAATAACCTTTAAATAAGAACTTTATTTGAAGGTTATTTTTTTATACCTTATTTTTGCTTTTAAATATTTAAAATATGAAAATAGTTATTTCTCCTGCTAAATCTTTAGATTTTGAAACTGCATTACCTATTTCTACCTATACTCAATCTAACTTATTAAAATATTCAGAACAAGTACAAAATTATTCAAAGCAATTATCGCCTTTTGAACTTTCAGATTTGATGAAAATTTCGAATAAATTGGCTGATTTAAACTGGCAACGAAACCAAGAATGGAAATTACCATTTACCCCAAATAATGCTCGTCCAGCTGTTTTTGCTTTTAATGGTGATGTTTATACAGGCTTAAATGCATATACTTTACCAATAGATAAGTTTGATGAGTTACAAAATAAATTACGAATTTTATCTGGCCTTTATGGAGTTTTGAGACCTTTAGATTTAATACAACCGTATCGTTTAGAAATGGGAATTAAATTAGCAGTTGGTGATAAACCTAATTTAGTACAATTTTGGAAAGATATTATTACAACCGAATTGAATCAGCAATTTGCTGAAAATGAATTGTTTATTAATTTAGCTTCGACAGAATATTTTTCTGCAGTAGATGTTAAAAAATTAAAAGTTCCTGTTATTACTCCTGAATTTAAAGATTTTAAGGACGGAAAACTTAAGATCATTAGTTTTTACGCTAAAAAAGCTAGAGGTTTAATGGTTCGTTATATTATTGATAATAACGTAGAATCTTTAGATGACTTAAAGAAATTTAATTATGAAGGTTATGCTTTTGATTCAAATTTGAGTGATGAAAAGAATTTAATTTTTACTAGATAAAAAAAATAAACCGCATTTTATTAAAATGCGGTTTATTTTTAAATTGAAATTGCTCGTAGAATATTTAGTTTTTCTCTCCAAATGTGTAATTCATCATGAAGCTTTTCAATATTTTTATTTATTTCCTTGATCAATGGATTATCTTTTTTTGCATTAGTGATAAATTGAATGTTATTTTCAAGTTGAAAAATTTCGTTTTGAATTTCATCTAATTTGCGCTGTACAGTAATAATTTCAACGGTTAATTGTTTATGGTCGTTATTAGCAATAATTTGTTCAGTTTTGGTATTAAACTTTTCTAATTCTTTGTCTTTTTTACTAATAGTAAGTTTATCGAATAAATCGTCGAGTACTTTATTGAATTTAATTTCTATGTGGCGCTTGTTTTGAGCCACTTTACCAATTTCTTTCCAATTTTGTATATGTTGCTTAATTGCCTGCAAATTTTGTTTATGATCAGCCGTTAAATCAAAGTTCTTTAAATCGGCTAAATATTGTTTTTTTGCTTCGTAAATATCATTTTCTGAACTATTTTTTTCTTCATTAACTTTCGATAAATTTTCAAAATAATGATTACAAGCTTCTTTAAATTCTTTCCAAATAATATCCGAATGTTTTTTAGGTACATGCCCAATTGTTCTCCATTCTTCCTGAATTTTTTTCATTATTGGAGTAGCTTTTGCAAAATTTTCAGAATTACTGTATTCTCTTGCCTTTTCTAAAAGTGCTAATTTTTTAGCTAAATTGCTCTGTTGATCTTTTTTAATATTTTTATAAAAATTATTTTTATTGGTATTAAAAAGTTTGACAGTTTGTTTAAAATCCTCCCAAATAAGATCATTAAATTCATTTGGTACACGTCCAGCATTTATAAAGGCATCGCGTAAAACTTCTACCCGATTAATTTGTGTTTGCCAATCGGTATGTAAATCTATTTTCTCGTTAGCAATAGCTTGAATATTCGCAATTATGGCTTTTCGTTTGGTTAAATTTACTAATTGATTATTTTTTTGATCGTTAAAATAATCTTCCCTTTTCGCATGTAATTTTTTTGTTAATTCACTTAATTCGTGCCATAATTCATCCATTTTGTCTTTTGGAACAGGTCCAATTTCTTCTTTCCAAATGCGATGTAAGGTTTGTAACTCCTTAAAAGATTTAAGTACATCTCGTTCTTTTAAAAGTTCTTTAACACGTTCTATAATTTTTGTTTTCTGTTCAAAGTTTTGAGAAAATTCGACTTCACGCATTTCTCTATCCATATTTAGATGCTCAAAAAAGCGAGCCATATGGAATTGATAATCGTTAAAAACTAAATTATATTTATCTTTTGGCACGGGTCCAGCGTTGCGCCAAAGTTCTTTAATTTCGTTAACTTTTATGACTAAGCTTTTAGCATCCTCTGTATTTGTGTCTAAAAGTTCTTTTAAATTGGTTAATAAATTTTCTCTATTTTTTAAATTTATTTTTAATTGATTTTGTAAATTATTATAGTGAGTATTTTTACGGTCTTTGTATTTATTGTACAGGCCGTCAAAACGTACTTTTGCAGGTAAATGGTACTCAAATTCTAAATCGTTGCCATTTTCGTTTATATATTCGTCTTTTTTTTCTTCAATTAAATGATTGTATTTATTTGTAAAAGCCTTTTTAATTTCTTCTACATTGTTTTTTATCGAAGCAATAGGATGTTCAGTTAGCAAGTAATCCAATTCTTCCACTAATGTTTCAAAATTAAAGGTTTCGTAATCTTTAATGTCTAATTCATCGGTTTTATTGGTTTCATTCTCGCCTTCTTCTGCGTTAGAGTGATCAATGTCTGATAAAACGTCTAATAGATTAGATTCTTTTTTTGAAGTGTTCGATTCTAATTCATGTTCTCCATCTGCATTTAGCAGGTTATCATTCTGTTCTAACATCTTGTTTCGATTTTAGTATTTATATTTATGAAAGATAAAAAAAGCTTGATAATTAATCAAATATTAACATATAAATTATTCATTCCAAATCTTCCATGCTTTTTCAGCTTGTAGCTCTAACATTTCGTAACCATTTTTAATTGTGGCACCATTTTGTTTGGCTAAGTTTAAAAATTTTGTTTCCTCTGGATTATAGACCAAATCATAGGCTATATATTGAGGAGTAAATAGTAAGTAATCTAAGTCTGGAGCTTGGTCTATATCCGGATAGGTTCCAATTGGAGTTGTATTAATAATAATTTGGTATTCGTTAAAAATCGCTGTATTTAAATCGCTGTATGAATATTGACTCTCTGTTGGATTTCTTGATACAAAGTTATATTCGATATTTAATTTTTTTAACGCATAAGCTACTGCTTTACTTGCGCCCCCAGTTCCTAAAATTAATGCTTTTTGATGGGTTTTATTTAGTAACGGTTTTAGTGATTTTTTAAATCCAATATAATCGGTGTTGTAACCTTTCTTTTTACCTGTTTTACTTATTTTAATGGTATTTACAGCCCCAATTTTTTTAGCATGTTTATTTAAATTATCTAAATAAGGTATAATATTTTCTTTATAAGGAATAGTTACGTTTACACCTTTAAGTTTTTTTTCGTCATTAATTAACGTTACAAAATCTTCAATATTTTCGAGGTTAAAAATTTGATATTGATATTTTTTTAAATTCAAATTCTTAAATTTATTTTTAAAATAAGTTGGTGAAAAGGAATAATTGATGTTGCGACCAATCAGTCCATAAAGTTTTATTTTTGTTTTCATAGGTTTATAAAAATAAATTCGGTCAATAAGATTATCTTATTGACCGAATTTAATAAAAAGTTTACAATTAATTTTTTAAAAAATTGAAATTTGAAATAATTCGATGTATCGTTAAATTATCACCTAAATTTGGAAAAGCTTTATAGAACTCGTTTACATAATTTGAGTTTATAGTTAAGGCCTTAACTAAATGTTCTTCTCCTAAATCAAAGTTTAAAATACTAAAATAGATACCAGCTAAATAATATTCTATTTCGTGTTCTCCCGGAAAGTATTCTGCAGCAGCTAATAAAGTTTGTAAGGCTTCATTAGTATTTCCAACTTTAATTAGAGTATCAATCCAAGAAACCCAAGTATCTAATTCAAAATCGTTTAATTCAATTGCTTTACCAAATCCTTTTTCAGCCTCTTCGATAAAACCCAATTCTTTATTAATTTCTCCGTATTTTTTCCAGTATGTTTTATTTTCACTGTCAATACTGATTGCTTTTTCAATATATTCTAGTGCTTTAGCATAATCATTTGTTTTAACATAATAACTGGTTATGTTTACCCAGGCTTTATCTAACAAAGGATCTTCATGTACTGCTTTTAAAAAATAATCTAATGCTTCGTCTAATTCATTTAATTTTTGATAACATTTTCCAATTCGTAAATAAGCATAAGCTGTAGGATCGTCTATAGCTAATGTTATTTTATACGAATCTATAGCATCACGATATTGTTTTAGTTTTTCTAAACTTTTAGCTTTTTCTAGATGCGCACCAATAAAATTTTCATCTATTAAACTTGCATAATCAAAAGCTCGGTATGCTTTTTCATATTCTTTTATTTGGTAATGTTGGCGACCTAATTGGTGCCAAGCTACCTCAGAATAAGGATTTTTATCAATGTATTCGTTTAAATATATTACTGCTTCTGCATTTTGTTCTAAAAAATCAAAACAATAGATTACATTATATAGCGCAGAATGATCTTCTGGATCGTGGCTTAGACATTTAATAAAATTATCTTTTGCCTGTTCTAGTTGATCCATAAACAAATATTCCATACCTAAAAGAGAATAAACATCGGCAGAATCATCGGTATATTCCAAGGCGATATTTAAACATTCAATAGCTTTAATATGATTATCTTTTTTTGAATAAATATTAGCTTGTTGAATATAGATTTCTTCGTTTGTAGGTTCTATTATATATAATTCTTTTAAAATTTTTTCTGCTTCATCAATTTTATTCTCAAATACAAATAATTCTACTTGTACAAGTTTTAAACCTGTTGAGTTTGGATGTTGTTCCATACCAAGTTTCAGTGCTTTGTTAGCTAAATTAACTCTGCCTGTATCTAAGTAATGAAGAATTATATTTTCAAATTCTTCAGAATCGAAAAAGAAAACCTTGTTAGTTTTGAGCATCGATTCAAAACGTGATAACGCTAAGTTATACTCTTCTTCTTCGTTATTTATGTACATTTAATTATATTTTAAAATAATTTGTGTAAAAATATAGAATATCTCTTTATTTTTTATTTTTTTAACTTTTTTATTATAAGTGAATTACTTACAAATTTAATTCTTTTTGTACTTCATTTAAAGATTCCAGAATAATACTACAACCTATCTCAATTTCTTCGTCAGAAATGGTTAACGGCGGGGTTATTCTAATTGCTTTTCCTTCAAACATAAGCCAAAAAAGAATTAATCCTTTTTCTTTACATTTTAGAATGACTTTGTTTGTAATTTCGTCTGACGGTGTCATCGGAGCTAACATTAAACCCAATCCATGGATAGCTGTGATTAGTGGATGTTGAAGTAATTTACGAAAAAGTTTTTCTTTTTCAAGAGCTTTTTGCATTAAATCAGTTTCTAGTAACTCTTGTAATGTTGCTAAACAAGATGCTGCGATTATTGGATGACCACCAAAGGTTGTGATGTGTCCACATTTTGGATCGTGTGCTAATAAATCCATGTATTTTTGGTCTGCAACAAAGGCACCAACGGGTAAACCTCCGCCCATACCTTTTCCAATAACTAAAACATCTGGAACTACTTCATAGTTTTCAAAACCAAACAGTTTACCTGTTCGGCCAAATCCAGGTTGAATTTCGTCTAGTATTAATAATGCGCCTACTTCTTCACAACGTTGTTTAACCTTTTGTAAAAAGTTATTTATAGGAGTAATAAAACCAGCACTTCCTTGAATAGTTTCTAATATAATACCAGCCGTGCGATTTGTAATTTTTAAAATATCTTCTTCCTTATTAAATGTAATAAAATCGACATCGGGTAATAAAGGTCTAAAAGCTTGTTTGCGATCTTCGTTTCCTAAAACACTCATAGAGCCTTGCGTATTGCCATGATAAGCGTTTACACACGAAATTAGTTGACTTCGACCAGTTACACGTTTTACTAATTTTAATGCTCCTTCTGTAGCCTCGGTGCCCGAGTTTACTAAATATACTTTGTTTAGTTCTTTGGGTAGGTTTTTTACTAAAAGTTTACAAAAATCTACAGCTGGCTTTTGGATGTATTCGCCGTAAACCATTACGTGAGCATATTTATCTACCTGATCTTTAATAGCTTGATTTACTCTAGGATGTTGATGCCCTAATGTACAAGCAGATACGCCTGCCACAAAGTCCAAATGTTTTTTACCATCTGTACTGTATATATAAGAACCTTTTGCATGAGAAATTTCGATTGCTAAAGGATGTTGTGTTGTTTGTGCTTGATATTTAAAAAAATCTTCGGTCATTATTTTTTACCTTTTTGGTTTTTTAAATCTTTGATAGAATTTGATTCTGGGTTGTTTTGATCTAAGGTTTCTTGCAAAACCTCCATGGGTTGTTGCTCTTTTAAATCGGTGGCAATTTTTATTTTATTTGCGATTTCATCTTCGGTGAGTTCATCGAGCGGAAAAATATCGTCTAATGATTTTATTTCTTCATCTCCTCTCCACTTAAAACCCTTTAAAAGTCGTGCATTAAGAGGTAAATCTGCTTCTGGATAAATTTCACTTTCAGGATTTATATATCTGATAACATTTTGTATTTCGTTATCTTCAATTTCTAATCTAATTTTACTACAAATAGCTTTTTCGATGCCAACTAATTCATTATCATCGTTATACATATAATAAACACTTTCAGTATTTCTTACTAAGTCAATGATGTTTAGCTTGTTATCTTTAAATTTTCCAAATAAATCAATTCCTTTCATTTGATTGTAACCTACACCAAGAGTATCTTTCTGAATAATAAAAGCATTATTTAACACTTTTATGGAATCCATTTTTTCTGTTTGGTTGTCAGAAAGTAAATAAATAACATCACCGGTAATTTGGCTTCCTTGACTCCATAAAACGGGGTTATTAATCATTTTAGTGATTCCTAATTTTTGATTTGAATAAATTGAGTCGCACTTTCCGCTTAAATCAGATTTGTAAATTCTTACATTGTTATATGCACGTGCAACTTTATTATTTTCTGGTCCAGTTGTTACAATTTGTTTTCCATGTAGATACATGGTGTCTTTTTCTATAAGAGTTTTAATTAACGCTTTTTTGGTTAAATACATCGAATCTTTATCTCTAAATACTTCGGCAAAATGACCGGTAGCAACCATATTGTTAATTGTGTCAGTAATTTTTATATTATTTTCGGCTCTGACATAATTTGTTTTTTTATCATAAAAAATTTTTCCTGCTTGGATAGTTTTGTCCTGAGAATATATTGTTGGATTTTTGCCAATATTAGCAATGTCATTTTTAGTGTCGTAAAAGCCGTTTTCGGTATATAACTTGTCACCATTACTTTGAATAATCCAACTCGGTCCAAATACATATGCGTGTCCAGAATTTTCGTAGTAATCTAAATGATTTGTGGTTATAGTTGCGCTAGGACTTTTTACGTCGACATTTGTTCTAAAAATAAATTTTTTAGAATTTACGTCGTAGGTCCCATTTTTGCTTTTTAAAGTATTTTGACCTGAATTAATTGTTCCGTTATTATTATAATAAGCCTGTTGTGTGTTGCGATTATAGAAAAGCGTATCGGTTGCTAAAGTTGATTCTTTAGAACGTAAATTTACTTTATCCGCAATAAATGCTAAATTATCCTTACCATTATATTCTCCGTAATTTCCAACAATGGTTACGCTATCACCTTGTATAAGGCGTACATCTCCAAACACTTTTATGTATTGATCTTTTGAAAAAAGTAAACTTTATTTCCAAAAATATTTGCTCCATCGTGTTCAAAATGAACATTTCCGGTTAAAATTATAGCTCCTGGTATTTCTGCTTCGTTATGAACAGTATAATCCGTAGTTATTAATTTTAATTGTTTTTTTTGCTGTTCTTGCGCACATACGTAAATACACGAAGTAAGTGTAATAAAAAGTATTAAAAGTTTCTTCATTTGATAGGCTAAAAATGCTTACAAAGGTAAATAAAATTTAAGCTTTAAATATAAATTGATTAAAATAAAAAAGCGCTAACATTATGTTAGCGCTTTAAATATGGTTATTTAGTAATTGTTTGTGTTCTGTCTGGTCCTACAGAAATAATTTTGATAGGAACACCAGTTTCAGATTCAATAAAACTAACATATTCTTTTAATTCAATTGGTAAATCTTCGTAATGTTTACAATTTGAAATATCTTGATTCCAGCCTTTTTTCTCTACATAGATTGGAGTTACATTCTCTTCTTCTATATTGTACGGTAAATGACTAATTTCATTACCTTTATAGTTGTAACCAGTACAAATTTGTAACGATTCAAAACCAGAAAGTACATCACCCTTCATCATATAAAGTTCGGTAACACCGTTTACTTCTATTGCATATTTTAGCGCAACTAAATCTAACCAGCCACAGCGACGTGCACGCCCGGTAACCGATCCAAATTCACGACCAACTTCTGCCATTTTCTTTCCTGTCTCATCAAATAATTCTGTTGGAAATGGTCCTGATCCTACACGAGTAGTATAGGCTTTAAAAATACCAAATACTTCTTGAATTTTGTTAGGAGCAATTCCTAAGCCTGTACAAGCACCCGCTGCTGTAGTGTTTGATGATGTTACATAAGGGTAAGTACCAAAATCAACATCAAGTAAAGAACCTTGAGCACCTTCACATAAAATTGATTTTTTATCTTTTATAGCTTGAGATAGGTATGCTTCGCTATCAATAAATTGTAGTTGTTTTAAAACCTCAATTGCATTAAAAAACTCATCTTCAAGCTCAGTTAAATTATATTGTAAATCGACTTTATAAAAGTCAATCATTTCAATATGTTTAGCAGCTAAGTTGCGATATCTTTCTTTAAAATCAGCTAATTCAATATCACCTATGCGAATACCATTTCTTCCGGTTTTATCCATATAAGTTGGACCAATTCCTTTTAAAGTAGAGCCAATTTTAGCTTTTCCTTTAGCAGCTTCAGAAGCTGCGTCTAATAAACGATGTGTCGGTAAAATTAAATGCGCTTTTCTTGAAATTAAAAGGCGAGATTTAATATCAATATTAAACTTTTCTAAGCCTTCTAATTCTTTTTGGAAAACAACAGGATCAATTACAACTCCGTTACCTATTATGTTAACAGCGTTTTTGTGAAAAATACCTGAGGGTATAGTACGTAAAACATGTTTAATGCCATCAAATTCTAGAGTGTGTCCAGCATTTGGACCTCCTTGAAAACGCGCAATAATATCGTATTTTGTTGTTAATACGTCTACAATTTTACCTTTACCTTCGTCTCCCCACTGTAATCCTAGTAGTAAATCTACAGTCATTTTAATATATTATTTGTTGTGTGTATAGTAGTTATTCTTGTTGTTTTATTTTTTTGTAGCGTAAAAGTATAAAGAATGGTTGTGTATTTCTACACCAAACATCTCTTCAATAGTTTGTTTAATTGTTTGTATACGCGGATCACAAAATTCAATCACATCTCCCGTATCTGTCATAATTACGTGGTCGTGTTGTTTATCAAAATACGATTTTTCGTAATGAGCTTGATTTTGTCCAAATTGATGACGACGCACTAAACCACATTCTAACAATAGCTCTATTGTATTGTATAGTGTAGCACGGGATACTCGGTAATTTTTGTTTTTCATTTTGATATATAATGATTCTATATCAAAATGCTCTTGACTGTCATATATTTCTTGTATAATAGCGTAACGCTCAGGTGTTTTGCGATGTCCTTTATCTTCTAAAAATTTTGTAAAAACATTTTTTACAATGTCTTGATTTTTGTTATTATCCATAGGAGTTTTACAATGAAATGCAAGCAAATATACGTGTTATTCTATACAATTGAAAATTAATTATTATAAACTCTTGTTACTTTATCAACGCCTTCAATTTGTTTGATATTATCAATTAGCTTTTTTAAAATGTTGTTATTCTGAACAATGACCGTTAATTGCCCTTCAAAAATACCCGCATCTCCGCTTAATGATATACTTTGAATATTAACATTCATTTCATTAGAAATAACTTTTGTTAACTCGCTAGTAAGTCCTAGCGTATCCATACCTGTAATATTTAACGAAGCTTTAAATTCTTGTTTGGTCGAATCGATCCATTTAGCCTGCATAATTCGGTACGCATAATTTGATTGTAAACTTAACGCATTTGGGCAATCTATTCGATGAATTTTTATACCTTCATTAATGGTTATAAATCCAAAAACTTTATCACCTGGAATTGGATTACAGCAGCTAGAAAATTTATAATCTAATTTGTCTTCGTTTTTACCAAATACTAATGAATCGTAATTTTGAAAATCATCCTCTTTACTAGTTGCATCAATTTTTTGAGTTGATTTACTACGAATAATTTTACTTTTTACAAAGTTGAAGAAAGAATTACCTCTATTATTTGCAAATTCTTTAATCATAGTATTATCAATACTGCCAATGCCAACACGATAAAATAAATCTAAACTTGTTTTGAGTTTAAAATAAACAATCAATTCATTAATTGTAGAATCGCGAAAATCTATTTTTAAATGTCTAAGTTTTCTTTCAAGAGTTTCTTTACCTTCTTCTGCAATTTTTTTAGTGCTTTCGTTTAAAACATTTTTAATTTTATTTTTTGCACGGGCAGTTGTTACATAATCTAGCCAACTGGCACTAGGTTTTTGGTTTGCCGAGGTTATAACTTCGACCTGATCTCCTGAATTTAAAACATGATTTAGTGGAACTAATTTACCATTTACTCGTGTTCCTCTTGTTTTTGTACCTACTTCCGAGTGAATGGCAAATGCAAAATCTAAAGTAGTTGCTCCTTTAGGTAATGATTTAATTTCACCTTTTGGAGTAAAAATGTATATTTCTTTAGAATAAAGATTTAATTTAAAATCTTCAACAAATTCTACAGCATTAGATTCAGAACTTTCTAGAACTTCTTTTAATTGGTTAATCCAAATATCTAAGCTATTGTCTTCAGAATTTCCGTTTTTATATTTATAATGGGCTGCATAACCTTTCTCAGCAATTTCATCCATTCGTTCAGAACGAACTTGAATTTCGATCCAACGTCCTTTTGGCCCCATTACTGTGATATGTAAGGCTTCGTAACCGGTTGATTTTGGCGAAGAAATCCAATCGCGTAAGCGAGAAGGAGATGGTTTGTAATGATCTGTAACTATTGAATAAATTTTCCAAGCCAAAAACTTTTCTTGGCCAGGCTCAGATTTATAAACGATTCGCAACGCGTATTTATCGTAAACTTCATCAAAAGTTACGTTTTGCTTAACCATTTTTCTACGGATAGAATAAATTGATTTTGGGCGACCTTTTAAACTGTATTCAATATTTTCATGATTTAAAGATTCGGCAAGAACATCAGAAATTTGTTTGATGTAGGCTTCTTGTTCC
>Ga0233372_1000540_pt1 | contig 16851 bp, 20 predicted proteins | sample ElkDunMinimDraft_4_FD_191538 | JGI IMG/M metagenome (GOLD analysis project Ga0233372, IMG submission 191538) | Fecal eukaryotic communites from dung pellets of Tule Elk in California, USA - Elk Dung D8 | ecosystem: Host-associated > Mammals > Digestive system > Large intestine > Fecal | place... | reverse complement strand
CATTGGAATGGTCATTCCATTTGCCATTCTAGGCATTTTCTTCATTCTATCTGTTGGTTCTGGAATTTCGCCATTCTTAATCATTCTCATGAATTCATCATAAGATGGAATTTGCGTACCATTTTGCTTTACCTTAGTGAAACGACCTTTGCTATCTCTAGGCTGAGATTCTGTCATTTGAGGCATTACATGCTTTCTTCCACGAGAAACCCTTCCGCTTCTCATTCCCATAGGCAACATAGATGGGTTGGGCATTTCTTCCATGCCACCAAATGGCGTTGCACCAATTGGCTTGATTTCAATAACATTGTCTGTTGCAATCAGAATCTTAGCAAATGTTGATAGTGAAATTTCACCACACCCAGATACTATGGCGTTCAACTCATCAACGGTGATACCAAGTGCATATGCCAACTCTTCACTATCAGTTCCAACATTTTCCATAAAACCGATAATCTGACCACGCAAATCCTTCATTGCTCTCTTTGTCCATTCTTTTGACATGGAAACTAATTCTTCTCTGTTTTTTACCATTTTTTTATTATTAAAAGTTTGTACTGTTGTTTAACGATGCAAAGTTACAAATAATTTTTAGAATAAACAAATTATTTTTATTTTTTTTTTTAAAATATTTTTTTCATTTGTTCTTTTCTTATTTCAATTAGTAAGTTATTAATAAAATCAACATCAATTTTTTCTTTTATTTGTGATGTCTTAATAGCTTCATTGAACTCATCATATTTTTGTTCAATATAAACAATTAAATCATCATATTCCATTTTATGATTTCTAATATCAAGTAAGAACTCCCTATCCCAAGTTCTTTCAATATTAAAACCTTCTCCTTTCGCTAACTCTAAACCCATGTGTATTAATCTTGTACAATGCATCATGTTTTTTGAGTCGTAATTTTTATTTAAATTACTTTCATATCTTATTGGATTTCTGTTTTTTTCCCAATCTTTGTAATTTTTATAATCAATACAATGTTTTGTGTACCCAGTCTGATTATAAGTGACATAACAAATTGGCTTTTCGCCTTTTGATACTGAAGATAATCTAAGTTCATTAGAATCTTTTTCTTCGCTAACCATGCCACGATAACCAATTGGATGTTGATTGTTGTACCAATTTTTTAAATTATTTATGGTTGATTCATAATTTTCATCACCAAAACAATCACATTTTAAATTATATGTATCAATTATAAACTCAACCAAGTTTATAAGAGTTTGTGTTGGTTTAGATGTGTATACACTAGCTAAAGCTTCGAAGGTTATGTTTTCTTCATTAAAAAAATTGCCCCAATCATAATATACACCATAAACATCGTGCATGTTTGGTATGCTGACCAAACCACAATATTTTTGTAGCAAACCTCGATTATCCAACCAATTTCGTATTTTTGTACTGCCTTGATTATAAAAAGTATATATGAAATCAAATGGTGTTAATCTTTCTTTAACTGGATTGACAATTTTTTTATTTAAACCTCTAGCTTTATGTATTTGTTCTCTAGCATACCCAAACAATGGGGCAAAACAAGCTTTTGTAATAAATTCATTTTTATTGTCCAAAATTATTTGCATAAATGGATGAATATCACCAATAATCTTATCTTTTGGTACAAATAAAGATTCCATTACAGTTGGGTTTGACTTTAAAAGCAACTTAAGATAGTTGCCTATTTCATACCAAGTGTTATCATGTTTTGAGTCAGATACTTGGTCTTTATAATCAAATCCCAAACCAATTAGTTCGTTCGGTTTGCACATATATACACCACTAGTATCAATATCACTTGTCTCAACGTTCAACCCATATAAATGTGACCCCCTTATGTATTCATAAAGAAGTCTACCTTCATTTCTGATGACATCAAAATTACTATTCATTTTTTTTTGTTATAGTTTTAATTTCTGTGCAAAGGTATGAATAATTTTTGAAATATGCAAATAAATCACAAAAAAAGTGGAGAAAAATCCCCACTTTTTTTATTACCACCAAAAATCATCATCATCGTCATCCCAATTTGGACCAACCCAATCTTCATCAACCACACATTTGGGTTCTGAAAGATTTCTGTAATTTGGAGTACCCTTCATTGGTTCACGACACTCCCAATTGCAATCCTTTGCAACTCGCTCTAGTGTTCGATACTTAGCCATAGCATCACACCAACTAATATGTGAACGGAAATTTTCTCTCAACGGACGGTCAACATGAATGTCGATACCATCTGGTTCACGATTTGGCATACAACAGCATACGTTATGCTTGGGTTCAATATGACATGTGTGCTTTCTAGAAAGCACATCACGTGCAATATTGTCAACAATACTTGTGGGCATTGAGCGTTCAAAACTACAAGTTGGCTCAATAATTAAGCGGACAAGACCGCCACCAAGATTTACTTCTCTAACTTTCATAACTTTTTTTTGTTAATTAATAAAAACAATGTTTTCTTATTTTCAATGCAAAGATATATGATTTTTTTTTAAAAACCAAATTATGTGTATATTTTTTTTTGTTTTAATTCATTTTTAAAATTAATATAGAACTTTTTAATTTCTTTTTGATTAATTGCAATATTTGGAAAATCATTATTTTTAATGTGCATGTATATTCCAAACTTATTCATAAATAAATTATATTTAATTTTAGTTCTGTCAAATTGGTCTCTATATTTTAAAAATATATCACCAATAGCATCTTTAATTAAAAATATATCTTTATATTTCATGAAGATGCAATTATTGTCAACACAACTTGTTATATTTTCCCATGTTATGTATGTTGTTTGAGAATTATCTTCTATATTAAAACCATCAACACTACAAATATAATCAGCATGTGGTCTTCGTCTGCCTAAACCGTCTAATATTTCATAATAAAATGAGTTGTTATTTCTTTCTTTTGTGCCATTTTTCAACAAATCATTCGTAGTACATTCTTTTCCCCACCACATAATATTATCTGAACTTGTTGGTTCTCCAAAGTCTTCTATATTTTCAACATTAGATATTGAACCTCTTGGGATACAATCATCACAATAATATCTAGCTCGGTGATTACCATATTCATCATGCCAAGTTGCCACTTTGCCACAACAACAACATTTATGCTTATTCTTCATCTTTTTTTGGCAAATATATATAAACAAAATCAAAAAAACAAAAAAAGCGAGAAAAAAATCTCGCTTTTAAATTACATATAATCCTAATGGTTTGTGTTTAAGAATATTATTTAAACTATCAGCCATTTCTTCATAATGTTTCATTACATTCCAAGGCAACATTGCCTCTAATCTTTCTTTTAACTCACCAAAAACACGTTCTTTTTCAGTTTTACCTATATCCATTAATTGACTGTAATCCAATTGCATTTCAGCGTTAGGAATCTTAACAACGCCACTAGCGTACCCACGTATTAATGATATTGTCATTGCTGCTTCAGCGAATAATAGTTGTCTTATTGTTTGTTTTGTTGGCTCGTTCATTAGTTCATATCTCATTTTGCTTAATGGAACTTGGTCTGGTGATATTAATATATCATCTTTATGTTCAAGTCTACAAGCATCAACTTCATCATCAGAAGCTCCGCTTACGTCATAGTACGTGTACCAAACATAACAAGTGGCATATTTATTCCATCCCCAAGCATCATCGGCAGCAACACCACCCATCATATTTGGTGAGCCTGGTGTTGATAATAAATGTAATATATGTGTTCCATCTGGTCCAGCTGTAACTTTATACGACAAATCACCTCTTAGTAAAGAATTTTTATATTTTAAATCCGTAGCCATTAGTGCTGTATCATATGCCGAACCAACATAGAATCCCGTAATTCCCATACCATTACCCATATTACCAAATTGTCCAAATCCACCAGCCATACCAGTATCTAGTGTTCCTAAGTTACCATACAATGCAGCTTTTGTTGTTGATGGTGTTACGTACAAAACTTTGTTTATTTCTCTACCGCTTGGTATTAGATAACACTGTTTTCCTTTTTCAACTTGTATAAAGTCTTTTTTTAATTCCCAATGACCTCTTTGTTGCAATCCAACTTCTTTAGAAAACCAATATGAATAATCTTTAGTAAAATCCATTTGTCTTGTTGTGAATGCAAATGCAAGTTCTTGTGGATTTTGTAGAAAGTTAATTTTTTGACCATTCATATTTAACCAATTGGCTTGGATAATCCAATTTTGAACCTTTTCTGCATAATCTCCAATAGCAACACTTAACAATGAACACATGGCATTATCATCCAATTCTACTCTACGAATTGGAGCACCTAGTTTTACACGTACTGTATTGAATAATTCTTTTAATTCTTGGGTAATTTCCATATATTTATATATTTTTTATTATATTATATAATATAAATATTAAATTATATATAAATCGAGCAAAAAATAAAAAGCAGTAGTTTAAACTACTGCTTTTTATTTTAATTTTGATAATAAATGTTCATAACTTTTTCGTAATAAGATTGTGTTGATTTTATGTTATAATTACACCCTCCGTTCCAAAGTCTAATCATGTGTTCTAAATCGCTATTACTTCGGTATCTTTTAAAATTTTTATACCTTTTTTGTATGATTTTGAACATTTCAATTGATTTGTCTTTATTTAACCTATCCTCATATTTGTATTTTTGATTTTTGAGGTATAAGTTACAGTCATCAACAACAATTTTTTTAATTTGTAATGCACCAACGCATGTTCCGTCTTTGCTAATAGCATTTGCGTTTCCTCTTGATTCCACATGGATTAACGCCTTGATTAGTTTATCCATGTTTACATTTGTGTCACACACTGTTGTTAGTTCACGGTAATCATTAACCGTATTACTGTTTGCGTATGTATGTACGCTTAGTAAAATTAATACTGTTAAAATAATTTTTCTCATCATATATTGTTTAAGTGCGATTACACCATTTAATGATGTTGCAATGATAGAGAGAAACTATCATTGCTAATCGCTTATTATTGCCATTAGTTATACCATTTATTCAACGTATTTAATAAAAATTCGTCACGTTCTTTTTTATCGTTTAATATTTTTTTAAATTTAGTTTGTAAAATATAAAAAACATCATCTAGTGATTTTAACTGTTTAGTCATTTGTCCATATGTATCCAAAACAGAAACAGCTTTGTCTAGTTTTGGTAATGATAAACCATCTGTACTTTGTATTTCCATTGGTTTAAAGTGTTTATTTAACCAATCAATGACTAAATTTTCTTTATCACCTAAATACACAGTTTCTTCTGTTAAAATTTTTTTAATCAATGATAATTCTTGTTTTTCAGATAGTATGATTGTTTTCATTTTGAGTTAATACTTTAATAATAAATATATCAATCATCATTTTTTTATCTTTTGTCTTAACATAGAATATCCCATGATTATCTTCTATAATTGGTAAAAAACCTAATCTTTCCCAATATTTGTGTGATTTTAAATCATTCTCGACACCACACCATACAATATCAAATTTATCAATATATTTTTTTTGGAACATTAACATTTTTTTATCAACACCACATCCACGTAGACGTTCATCAATAACAAATGAATGTCCATTTAATTGTGAAAATTCACATAAATAATTGCTTAAGAATGGATTGATATTGATTATTGGAGAACCATTTTGTATTTGAAATAAACTAAAAATTAATAGCCCATAAATTTTATTGTCTCGTTTATCTATTAATTTTACCGAGTTATCCAAATCTGCCTTAGAATATAAAAGTTGCCTTAATGCCTCATGTTCATCAATGTTAAATGTTTTAGAAAGAATGTCAAGTATTTCCACAACATCTGAATATGATGTTTTTGTGATTTCAATGTGTTCTAATAATTCTTCTTTGGTTTTTCCATCGGCATGCAAATTATTTATTTGTTTAGAAATCATTTGTAAAAACGTTTGCAAAGATACTAATTTTTTTAAAAAGTACCAAATTATTTTAAAAAAAATGTGGTTGGTTTCACTCCAACCACGTAGATTAATCATATTTTGAGTTTTCTATTTCGTAAATTGCTTTATCAAAACCATATTCAAAATTTTCAACATAATCTTTTTGTAATTCAACAATACATTCTGGGTGGTCTATTACATAATTGTACATAACTTCTCCTAGACCAACAATGTGTGATGAAAAATCCCAAAGACCATCATCGGATAATCGTATTTTATCCCTCAATTCTATAGGACTAGACTTGCAATAACCCAATATAAATCCTTGTAGTTTTAATCTATTTCGAACAACAAAATTTTTTAACTCAACAATGTCATTCGTTGAGTAATTTTTCATTAAATATTCTGCGACCTCATCATTAGGGTTCTCTTCTTTTGCCTTCCAGTACCATCCAATTTCTTCGATAAGCTTCCATTTATTTGGTGTTATTTCATTTGTGTTTTTATTCAAATTTAAGTTTTTCATTTTCAACAGTAACATTAAATACATAATTATTTTCATATTCATTTCTTAACATCAAATCGGTTATTGTATCCTCGATGTGATTTTGTATTAATCTTATAATAGGTCTAGCACCATATTCTTTCTCTTTTTGTGCCAAACTAAAAATAAAATTAACAACACTTTCATCATATGTAAGATTAAAACCAACATCATTAAGTCGTTTAATGAATTTTTCGATTTCCAATACAACAATATTTTTTAAATTGTCATCAGTTAAATTATTGAAATACACAATTTGGTCAATTCTATTTATAAATTCGGGAGTAAATGTTCGTTTTAATTGTTTTTCTATTATTGATTTTTTTGCTGTAGTTTCATTCGATACAAAACCAAGACCACTTCCATGTTCTGCCGCTTGTTTAGCACCAATGTTAGATGTCATTAATACAATAACATTTTTAAAATTAACAACTTGACCGCTACTATCTGTTAGTCTTCCTTCATCAAATAACTGTAGGAAAAGATTGTAAACTTCTTGGTCAGCTTTTTCTATTTCATCCAATAATAAAACACAATGTTGTTTATTTTTAATTGCTTCTGTTAATTGACCGCCATTTTCATATCCAACATATCCTGGTGCCGCACCAGTTAATTTTGCAACACTATGTTTTTCTGAATATTCGGACATATCAATTCTAATTAACTCTCTCTCACTACCGTATATTTCCTCAGCTAACTTTTTGGCAATTAAAGTTTTACCAACTCCAGATGGACCTAATAATAACACATTTCCATTTGTTTTGTTTTTATTACCCAATCCAACTTTGTTTCGTTTTACAATTTTGCAAATACTATCAATTGCTTCATCTTGCCCAACTATATGTTTTTTTAGAATAGTTTCTATATCTGCAATTTTTGCCTTTTCATTAGTTGAAAGTTTTTGCACTGGTACACCACTCATTTCAGAAATCGCATGTGCTATATTGTCAATTGTAATTTCTATTTTGTATTTATTTTTATTGGTTTCGTATTCTCTGTTAAACTCACTAATTTCTTTTTTTATTCGATTAACTTCTTTTTCAAGTGACTCTACTAGTTCAAAATCACCACTTAATAAAAACTTTTCTCGTTCATTTTCAACATTTTTTAACGATTTTTTTAACGAATAATACTCTTTTGGAAATCTTTCAACCAAACATGTCTGTGCACCAGCTAAGTCAATAACATCAATTGCTGAGTCAGGTAAACTTCTATCTGTAATATATCTGTCAGCTAATTCAATTGCTTTTTTTATGGATTCGCTACTATATGTTACGTTATGATATTCCTCATAATAATTTTTGTTGGCCTCTAATATTTCTAAAGTTTCGTCAATTGTTGTTGGCTCAATTATAATTTTTTGTAATTTTCTAGATATTGATGTGTTTGATTCAACTGAGTTTCTATATTCCTTAAAATTAGTTGTTCCTATTATTCTAATATCACCTTCAGACAATATAGAACCAATCATTGATGAAATATCAGTATCACGTTCTTTAGAAGAGCCTTTTAGTACATTATGCATATCATCGATAAATAAAATGTATTTTGTTGTATTTTTAAGTTCTGTGAATAAACCATTAACTCGTTCTTCAAACATGCCCCTAAAATGTGTTCCACTGATTATTGCCATGATGTTTAGCATAATAATTTCTTTGTTTTTAAGAATATCGGGAACATTTCCACTCTCAATCATTTGAGCAATACCGTATACAATTTGAGTCTTACCACACCCACCGTTACCAACCAAAATAGCATTATTTTTTTTTCGTCTAGCCATTACCTTTATAATTTGTTCAACTTCCTTTTTTCTACCAACCAAATTATCAATTTTGGACGACTTAACTAATTCGTTGATGTTTGTTGTGTATTGTAATATATAATTTTGTTTAGATGAAATTGCTTTGGTATTAACATCACTTTTTAACGGAAACACGTTATTCATTTTTTGTGATTTTTGTATCTTTTTTATTTGATTTTTAGAATCTGAGCATCTGCCTAAAACCAAATTGTAATCAATTCCAATATTTTTAAAAACATTAATAATGTTATCATTATTATTATCTGGGTTGAGCATTGATAATAATATGTGTTCACTACCCAATAATGGTGAATTTAAATTGTTTTGTTCAATTTCCGCATCATCAAAAATTTTACTTAATTCTTGATTAAATTGTGGGTCATTTTTTACCCCAAGTTTAAAAAAATGTTTTGATGTATTTTTCTCTAGATAATTTATATATATCTTTTTTAAATCCTCTATATTATTAGACATTAAAAATGTATCTAATATCAGATATGCTCTACATTTTTTGTTATCTAAAATTGCGGTTAACAAATATTCTGGTGTTAATGCGTTTGTATTGAATTCATTAAATAAAACATCTGTCATATATGACAAAATACCACCAAGTTCTTCTGTTACTTGTTTTTCTTTCATTATTTATTTTTGTTTATATACAAAATATATATAAAAAAATATTTTTGTCAATATAATTTTATTGTTGTTTATTTTTGTTTTTTTTATAGATTTTATGTATCTTTGTCTGGAAAATAACGATATAAAATTTTTAATATGAGTAAAATAAAATCTTTTTACTGTAATGACGTTGATAAAGTTTGGTATGACAGTAGTAATGTATTATATTCTGAATGTGATGATATTACTGATGGTTTAAAAGTATTGAGGGTTACATTTAAAAATGGGAGGACATACCAATATTATGATGTTAATGTTCATGATTATTTGTTATTTAGAGAAAATGCATCACAAGGTGTCGCATTAAACAAATTCATTAAACAGTATAAATGTGAGAGAATTGATGATTTAAATGTGGATGACATACAATCTGAACTTGAAAAATTAAACGCTTCTGAATCATTGAAAACAAAAAATGATTTATTTAAAATGTTGGATAATGTATATGAGTCCATTGTTTCGGTTAGAGAAAATTTAAAAGATTATGATTTAAGTAATAATGAATTAGCGTTTTTATTACATATGATTAATAAAATAAATCAATCTTTATTAATTACAAATTTTAGTGATAAAGAAATTAATTTATTAGAAATAAATTCAATATTAGAAAATTATTCAGAAAGTATAAAGGAAGAAGGGTGTTATAACTTTACTGAAAAACTAAAAGACAAGTTATTACAATAGTTATGCAAATAATTGATATAGATAATATAAAAAGGTTTGAAGTGGATTCAAATTCTTTATATGCAATAAAAGAAGGTGATTCGTTAAAGCTATATTCTAACATAAGTGCTTCTATAATTGATAATAATTTTTATGAATTAGATGAGAGAATTAGTAACATTGAAGCACAAAATAGATTAAGATTTGATGGCGAATTGGCTAGGCTTAAAAATGAAATTGAGGAATTGAAAAATAGAATAACTGAATTAGAAAAATATATTAAAATTGACTATGAATAATGTTGATAAACAGTATTTGGATTTATTAAACGATATTTTAGAAAATGGTGTTTATAAAAACACAAGGAGTGGTGGCGTTATATCTGTTTTTGATAGGAATATTAAAATAAATATGAAAGACGGTTTCCCAATGCTCACAACAAAAAAAATATTTATACGTGGAAGCATACATGAAATGCTTTGGATGTTAAATGGTGACACTAATATTAGATATTTGTTACAAAATAATGTTCATATTTGGGATGATGATGCGTATAGATGGTATCAACAGTGTATCGTTAAAAATAACGAAGTTGCTAAGTTAATTTCAATTGAAGAAAAAAATATTTTACCTAAAAACGCTTTTTTAGAAAAAGTTTTAAATGCTGAACATTTATTTTTATTTAACAGTGATGGTAAACAAGAAATTTATACTTTTGGTGACTTAGGTCCAGTTTATGGTAAACAATGGCGTGGATTTGGTGCTAAAAATATTGACCAGATTAAAAAAATTATAGAACTACTTAAAACTAATCCAGATGATAGGCGTTTATTGTGTATGGCTTGGAATCCCAATGACTTGGATGATATGGCTTTACCGCCATGTCACTATGGCTTCCAATTATATTCTAGACCATTATCAAATTCAGAAAGATTAGAATGGTTATGGGAGCACAGCAATGGTGAATATGATGAGTGGAAATATCCATCTAGTGATAAGTTAGATGAGTTAAATGTTCCTAAAAGAGAACTTAGTTTAAAATGGAGTCAAAGAAGTTGTGATTTCTTTTTAGGCGTGCCACTTAATATAACTGGTTATGGCTTAGTTTTGTCAATGATAGCTCAATGCGTCAATATGACAGTTGGAACTTTAAGTGGTTCTTTTGGTGATTGTCATATTTATGATGCACATGTAGATGCTGTTAAAGAACAATTATCTAGAGACCCGTATAAATACAATTTACCTAAATTAATTTTGAATAAAAATATTACTAACATATTTGATTTCAATATTGATGATATTAAAATAGAAGGATATGAATCTTATCCTAAAATAACAGCGCCATTGTGCGTGGGATAAATGTTTATTTATGGTTATAAGAGATTTATCAACTATCGTAAAAAAAATGTATGAAAATGGTTTGAAAGACGAGTATTTTGTTATGGAAGCAGTATCACATACATTAGGTGGTGATTGTAAAAAATCAACACAAAAAGAAGATAGATTAAATCATATAGATTTTTGGTGGGACAGTCCCAAAAAAGGATTGGTTGGGATTGATGTAAAAGGTGTGAAAAAAAACAGTAGAAACGACACTTTTGCTGATGACACAATACATTGGGTTGAAATACAAAGCGTAAATGGGAATAAGGGGTGGATATATGGTGATGCCACATACATTGCTTTTAGAACGTTTACTCAAATTATTTTCGTTAAAAATACCGTTCTTCAAAAAATAAGTGAAGATGTGTTGAGAAAGGAATTGGTTTTTAAAAACCCAAAAGAATGTTACATTCCATATCAACGTTGGGGTAGGAAAGATATTGTGTATAAAATACCTACAATAGATTTAATTAATGTGTCAGATTTTATAATTGACTGTAAAAAAGAGGCTTAAAATAAGTCTCTTTTTTTTTATTTTTAATATTTATTAACAAATAGATTAATTAATGAAAAGTATATTCATATCAGAAAATAAAATACCTATTATTAGAGAAGGTCTTTACGATGATTATTGTAAAGATGATGCAGATGTCATATACTATAACTTGTATGAGAATTACAATATAGAGTATGATTCCGAAAATGTTGATGTTAGTTCTTTTGAAAAACAAGATACACTTAATAAAAAATTTTGGGTAGAAAATGATTTACTTGATACTAAAATTAGATTACAACTTTTAAATATTGCAGATGATTTTTTTAGTTCATTAGAGGTTTCTTGGATTAAACCAAAAGATATAATTATGACTGGTTCTCTTTGTAATTATAATTGGTCAACATATTCTGATATTGATTTACATATTGTAATAGATTTTTCGGAAATAAGTGATAAAAAAGATTTAGTTCAAGAATATTTTGACGCAAAAAAGAATGAGTGGAATAACTCACACACAAATTTAACTATACATAATTTCAATGTTGAATTATACGTTGAAGATATTGTAAATGATTCTGTAAGAGGTGGCATATATAGTTTAGAACAAAATAAGTGGTTAAAAAAACCTAGTTATGATGATTTAGATGAATTATCAAATAAAACAGAAGAAAAGATTAAACGATTGGCTGCAATAATTTTAACCAAAATAGAAGATTTTGAAAATGATTTTGAAAAACCACAAGACAATTATTCTTTAAGAAAATTACAACATGATGTTGATTTGCTATTTAGTAAACTAAAACAAATAAGAGCTAATGGTTTAAAAAAACGTGGAGAAATGTCTATTGGTAATATAATATATAAAATATGTAGGAGAACTAATTATTTACAGAAGCTAATAGATTTGAAAAATAATATATATGATAAATTAAATAGTTTATAAAATGGACATAGATAAAATAATACGACAAACAATAAACGAAGTTGTTAAACGTAGCGATTATGATGACGAAAAAACATACCAATATGATAGAGTTGTTGATATTGGTAATGCAAAACATGAAATTGCTAGTGTAATTGAAAAATATGAATTAGATATAAATGAAATAAAACAAGTATTTTCCACAATGATTAAATATTTTGGGAATAAACAATAATTAATTGTTGTGTTTTTTAAAGTAATATAATATTTATTAGAAAAATAGGTATTGTTGTATGAAAATTATTCTAAATGAAAAAAAATTTTCATCACTAGTAATAAATGGACTATTTGAATCATTTAATATTAATCCAATAACACAAAAAATAGATGGTGACATTGAATCACTTAAAAAATTACTTAAACGTGATGGTGTTTTGATGACAAATATAAAAAATGGGAAAACATATTGTGTTTATGAAATAGCATCAATAGCAAATGTTATTGGAAAAAGATTCGGTGTAATACAGTTAATGAAAGATGGTGAATTGTACGGTCCTTTGTCAGTAAAGCCATTAAGTTTATTTAAAGCAAAAAATTACTAATACAAAATAATAATATTATTATGAACAATGTAAATAATCAAATCAGTAGAATGAAAGCCATGATGACATATGGCTTACAAACTGAGAGTAAAAATAACCAATATAGTGGTGTTGAGTACCAAAGAGCTGGTGCTGATGGCAAGACTTATGGTATTGTTCGTGAAGGAACTAAGTTTTATATAAAAGTTGCTAACAAACAAAACAACGTCATTAAAGAAGATTTTAACTATATTGGTGGTTTTAGAAACAGAAAGGATTATGAGTATTCTAGCTATGCTAATGCTCTTAAAAATTTCGAAATGAAAATGAGTTCAATCAACGAAAGTGTTGGTAATAGAACCCCTATGGTTGAATCTTGGAATCCAGAAAGAAGAGAGTTACTTATGGTTGAAGCAACTGAAAGCATGAGACGTGAAATTGCTAGACAAAGAGAAATTATGGGTAATGCTGTAATGATTCAAGAAAAGAAAAATTACAGTGTAGTAATGGAAGGTGATGGATGTTGCAAGGTTAATTCCGAGTGTGCCAAAACACAAAAAAATAACATCAAGAAAACATCTGACGGAAAAGGTGAACCTACTGGTAATGGTGGAGACCCATTTACTGAAAAAGTTGGTTCAGAACAAAATGGTACTCAACAAACAAATGTTAAAAAAGAGTATAAGCCAGTAATGGAAGGTGAACAAGTTTTAGGATGGAATGATAATGAAGATTATTTGGACACATCTAACGGTACTGAAATTGGTGATGGTGCTCCCTTCAATAAAGAATTGAATTCCGATTCTGAAATGGAAAACGGTACTGTTGAAGAGGGTGTTGCTATGCATAACACAGACAACCAAAATTCTCCTGAAGTTGGTGTTAATGAAGTTGGTGATGATGCCCCATTCACAGAAAAGGCTAACAACGAATTACAAGAGGATGATGAACTTGATGGTGAATTAATTGATGATGCAGAACCGCTTGATGCTGATTCAGAAGGCGAAGATTTTGTTGATGACATGGATTCTGATTTTGATGGTGAAGAATTTAATGATGATGACTTAGAGGATGAAGAACTTGATAGCGAAGATTTAGAGAGTGAGGAATTTGACGAAACAGAATCTAGACTTTCAGCTATTGAGGACATGATTGCTAAAATTGCTGAAAAATTGGGTGTTGATGCTTTCGAGGATGATTCATTATATGATGATGACAAAGAAATTGATACTGAAGATGAATTCGATTCTGAAGACGACTTTGAGGCTGAAGATGAAGATGAGTATGAAGTATTTGAGTCTGTTGCTTATCGCAAGTTGATGAAAGAGGAAAATATGGATTATTTTGGAAAGCACCCAGCATATCAGAAAGAACCTATGGATACACCAAGTTCACAACACCAAGAAAAGCAAGATTATTATGATATGAATGATGATTCTGTTAAGAATGAACAACCATTTGGTCAAGAAATTGGTGATGGTGCTCCATTTGAAATTGACCCAGAAGAAATTACAAATGCAATTGCAGAATCAATCAAGCGTGTATTGAAAAAAAAAATCTGATAGAAAAGCATGTAATTAAAGTACCGAAATCCACAGACTCGATGAACGAGCCAATGCCAATGGATAAACCAACACCACCAATTGGTGGAGAAATGAATCAACAAGTTGGTGGTGATATTGATGCTATTAACGGTGACGGTAGTTTTGATGCTGATGTTGAAGCAGATGTGGATTCAGACCCAAAAAAATATCTACAACAATTAACTGGTAAGCTTAGTCAAGAACTAAGAAATTACAATAATAACCAACCAAATCAAGATACCGAACTTAATAAATACATTGCTGGTATGATTATACCTCAAGCAGCAAAATCAATGACAGATGATGATAAATCTGAGGTTATAAAGAAAATTAAACAAGGTGTTACTGATGATGGTGAATTAGAAAATAATATGGAAACTGAGTCACTATCAAAGCGTGATAAATTGGTTAATGAAATAGTTAATTCTGTTTTGGGTAATGAAAAAAAAGATGAAAAAAGGTTTGAGAAAAAAACAACAAACGTAAAAAAAAATAATCCATTTGTTTCAAATAGATAACATAAAAATCCAGAAGTAATTTACTTCTGGATTTTTTGTTTTTTTATAATAAAATTTGTATATTTGTATTATTAAATATATTTTATATGAGGTTAAAAACATTATTTAAAAAGAACGTAAACGGTTCAATAAATCAATGGAGCATATTTGTTGATGACTATGGTTATTGGACTGAATTTGGGCAAATAGGTGGTACATTAACGAAATCTGACAAAATTATTGTTGAAGCTAAAAATATTGGTAAGAAAAATGAAACAACCGTAGAGGAACAAGCTATTAAAGAAGCCAATTCTATTTGGAAAAAAAAGATGAAATCTGAAAATTTTGTGGAAAACATTGATGATGTCGATAATGTTTTATTTAACCCACCTATGTTAGCTAAAGAATATGATGGTAATTACGATACAACGCTTAGATATTGTCAACCAAAATTGGATGGTATTAGGTGTAATATTAGTTTTGATGGTGATAATGTGGTTGCTATTAGTCGTAAAAACAATCCATTTTATACAGTTGAGCACATTAAGAGAGAATTAACCCAGATTTTAGAAAACAATCCTTCAATCCATATTGATGGTGAGTTGTATAATCATATTTTACATGATGATTTTAATAAAGTCGTATCTTTAGTTAAAAAAGAACATTTGGATGAAATTGATTTGTTGGAAGTTGAAAAATATGTTAGATATAACATATATGACCTTTGGGATGATAATAATCCAAATATGTTATTTTCACAAAGGTTGGATAAGATAAATGAGTTATTTTGTGGATTGAATTATATTAATATTGTTGACACATATGAAATAACTAGTAATGAAGATGTTGAAAAATATTTTACTATTTTTACTGAGAGTGGTTACGAGGGCGCAATTTTAAGAAAAGATTCAATTTATGAGCATAAACGAAGTAAAAATTTATTGAAATATAAAAAATTTAATGAAGAAGAATTTAAAATAATTGATATATGTGAAGGTAGAGTTGGTGGATTTGCTGAATATGCTTGGGTTGAATTGCCAAATGGATTAACATGCAAAGCAACCTTATCATACAGTTTAGATGAATGTGCAGTATTTTTAAATAATAAAAACGATTATATTGGTAAATTGGCAACCATTAAGTTTTTTGGGTACACAAAGGATGGTAAATTGAGATTTCCAGTTTTAAAAGCAATTAGAAATTACGAATAAATTGATTAACAGTAATATTTATCTTAAAAATAAAGTACAATGAGAAAGTATACAAAAAACGAAATTGAAAAGATGATGGTTTCTGAATCACGTTTATTTAAAGTTTTTGAAAAGAGAGATTTGAAATTAGTAGAAGATGATAGTAATGCGTATGTTGAACCATCTAGTAACGGAATTAGTTCTTTAGCTAGTGATTTATCTAAAACAAAAACAGAAAATCCTACGGATGATAAATTTATTGTTAATATGAACTCTTACGACAATAATACATCAAATAACCCAATAACTCTTGATGTTAATGGAAATAGCCCATCCGATGCATCAAAAAAACTACAACAGATGACAAAACAACCAGGTGTTAAACAGTTATTAAACACCAATACAAATGTTAATGCTAAAGTTCATATAAACAACGAAAATATTGAAAGACTTAGAGAGTCATCTGTTTCTTTTTCAAAAAAGGAGTTAAATAACTTATTAATGGAATCATAACAATGAAGCTACCTAAATTTTTATATAAAAAAATTGTTTCACATAATACATCATTAGGTGATAACGCTG
>Ga0233372_1000536_pt1 | contig 16923 bp, 15 predicted proteins | sample ElkDunMinimDraft_4_FD_191538 | JGI IMG/M metagenome (GOLD analysis project Ga0233372, IMG submission 191538) | Fecal eukaryotic communites from dung pellets of Tule Elk in California, USA - Elk Dung D8 | ecosystem: Host-associated > Mammals > Digestive system > Large intestine > Fecal | place... | reverse complement strand
TCAGCTCCGGCGCCGGCTCCCGCGCGCCAGACCCCCGAGTTCCGACCGCCGACCTACGACTCGGTGCCCTACCAGCCGAGGGCTGTCGAGCCGGCACCGCCGGCTCCCGAGCCGACCCGGCCGGCGCCGACCTACGGGGGCTCCGTGCTCCCGCTGCGCTCGACGTCGAACCCCGAGACCGACCCGCTCGACCCCCAGTACGTGCCCGACACGGTGGAGGCCCGGTCGGAGTGGATGGCCTCCGCCGTCCTGTACGAAGAGATGTCGACCCTGCTGCGCCGTGGCGTCTTCCAGGAAGAGAACGTGACCGCCAAGAACGACGACACCTACCGTCCGACGACCGTGGTCGCCGAGGGGGCCGGGCTGGTGCGGCGCACCCGCAGCGATGCGGCCGCCACTCCAGCGCAACGCTTCACCGCGCGGATCGAGCGTGACCCCGAGCAGCTGCGCGCGAGGCTGTCGGCCTTCCAGTCCGCTACCACGCGCGGGCGGGGCGATGCAACTCCCGAGACGCTCTCGACGGCGGCGGGTTCGACCATGAATGATGTCCCTGGATCGACGCCGCAGTCGCGGTGACCTGCGCCTACGGCGTACTTGACGAGGAGGAAGAGTGACCCTCAGCACCGAAGCGACCAATTTCGGGTGGCTTCTTGACAACTTCGTCCGGTCCGTTCCGGGCAGCCGCCATACGTTGGTGGTTTCCGCGGACGGACTCCTGATGGCGATGTCGGACCAGCTCGACCGGACCAGTGGTGATCAGCTCGCTGCGATCGTCTCCGGCATGTCGAGCCTGACCCGCGGCGCATCGCGCCAGCTGCACGGCGGAAACGTGCGGCAGGCGATCGTGGAGATGGACAACGGCTTCCTCTTCCTGATGAACGTGTCGAACGGTTCGGTCCTGGCCGTCGTGGCCGAGGCCACGTGCGACATCGGGCTCATCGGCTACGAGATGGCCATGCTGGTGTCCCGTACCGAGGCCACGCTGACGCCGCAGCTCATCTCGGAGATGCGCGGCAGCCTTCCGGTCGACGGCCAGACGCGCGCCGCGTCGGTGGGGTGAGGTCGAGACGATGACGCACGCACCGTTCGGTTCCCTGGGCTCGCACTCCGCGGACGGCTACGAGGCTGCCACGGTGCGTCCCTACGCGGTCACGGGTGGCCGCGTCCGCTCCGCCATGTCCGACCTGCCCCTCGAGGCGCTGGTCGAGGTCATGCCCGGGGCCGTGAGCAGCTACGGCCTGACTCCGGAGAAGCGCGCGATCCTGCAGCACGCAGCGCACACGTACGTGTCGATCGCAGAGCTCTCGGCCTTGCTCCGTCTTCCCCTCGGTGTGGTCCGCATCCTGGTCGCGGACATGCAGGAGGAAGGGCACATCACCGTGCACACCTCGACCCCTGTCAACGTCCACACGGGTCACGGCAGCACCCAGTCGGGCCTGTCCCTGAGCGTCTTGGAGAGTGTTCTCAATGGCATTTCCGCCCTCTGACAGCGCGGCACGCGGAGCAGCCGGGGGACTCGCCCCCAGCTGGTCTCCCGTTTCGCAGACCGCGGGCGCTCCGAGCGCGCCCGTGGCCGGCGGCGTCGTCCCGGCTGCCTCGGGGGGTTCACCCGCGCGTCAGAGCGTCCTCGGCGGCGCCCCGGCGCAGGCGAGTGCGTCGGTCGGGCACGCTGGGGCCCAGCCGCCGACGGCCGCGGTGACGCCGCCGCGCCAGCCCGCACAGCAGCCCGCACAGCAGCCCATGCAGCAGCAGTCGGCACAGCAGCCCATGCAGCAGCAGCCCGCACAGCAGCCCATGCAGCAGCAGCAGCCGGCGCAGCAGCCGGCGCGGCCGGCTTCGGCGGCACCCGGGCCGGGTACCGCCCGCTCCGAGCTGGGGGCCGCCCCGACGGTGACGAAGATCGTGGTCGCCGGTGGCTTCGCCGTCGGCAAGACGACCTTCATCGGATCGATCTCGGACGTGGAGCCGCTCAACACCGAGGCTGCGATGACCGAGCACTCGGTCGGCATCGACGACGCCGGCGGGGTCAGTGACCGGAAGACGACCACGACCGTGGCCATGGACTTCGGCCGTGTCGCGCTGCCCGGGAACCTGTGGCTCTACCTGTTCGGCACGCCTGGCCAGGACCGCTTCCTGTTCATGTGGGACGACCTGGTCCGGGGTGCGATCGGCGCCGTCGTGCTGGTCGATACCGACCGGCTCGAGCAGTGCTTCCCGGCGATCGACTACTTCGAGTCCCGCAAGGTGCCGTTCGTGGTCGGGGTCAACTGCTTCGACGGTGTCGCCAAGCACCGGCTCGAGGACGTTCGGGAGGCCCTGCAGATCCCCGCCCACGTGCCGATGCTCTACACCGACGCCCGCTCGCGCGCCGCGACGAAGCAGACGCTCATCTCCCTCGTCCAGCTGGCGATGCGTCAGCTGCGGTCGGGCCCGGCTACCTGAGCGGCGTCCCCACTACACTGGGGCCCGCGCGGGCCGCGCCGCCGCCCGCGGGGGAGGGCTGACAGAGCGGCCTAATGTGACGGTCTTGAAAACCGTTGTGCAGCAATGCACCGGGGGTTCGAATCCCTCGCCCTCCGCCGACAGGCCCAGTCCGGACTCCCGGGCTGGGCCTGCTGCGTGTCCGGGGTGGGACGCCGTCACCGGATCTCGACCAGCGGGAGCCGCAGGGCCCCCGGTGCCGCCGACGGGACGACGGGCTGCCGAGGCGCGACGGGGCGCACGGTCCGGTAGACCGCACCCGATGCCGGCCGGGCGTCGTCGTCGCCACGGTTCGGCCAGAGCGCGCAGGCACGCTCGGCCTGGGCGGTGATCGTGAGCGACGGGTTCACCCCGAGGTTCGCCGTCACCGCGGAACCGTCCATGACGTGCAGGCCGGAGTGGCCGAAGACGCGCTGGTAGGCGTCGACCACGCCCGTCTCCGGCGAGTCGCCGATCGGGCACCCGCCGAGGATGTGCGCGGTCATCGGCACGTTGAAGGGGTCGCCGATGCTGCCGCCCGCGAGGCCGCCCATCGTGTCCGCCATCCGGCGTACCGCGTCGTGCGCCACGGGGATCCAGCTCGGGTTGGGTGCGCCCGTGCCCTGTCGCGACGTCAGGCGCCGGCCGAAGATGCCGCGGCGCAGGGACGTGGTGAGCGAGTTGTCATGGCTCTGCATCACGAGTGCGATCACGGTGCGTTGTGACCACCCCCGCAGGTCGTACAGGCGGGGGACGTCCCGCCGCTGCCGCCAGAGCTCGGTGAGCCAGCGCCGCCACCTGGGACCTTCGCCCGGCGCGACGCCGTCGACGAGGACGGTCTGGAGCAGTCCCATGGCGTTGGACCCGCGCCCGTAGCGCACCGGCTCGATGTGGGTGTGCTCGTCGGGGTAGAAGGACGACGTGATCGCCACGCCCTCGGAGTAGTCGGGCTCGCCGACGTGCCCGCCGGGCCGCACCGGGCGCATCGCGCCGAGCAGCGCCTCGGAGTTGGTGCGCGTCAGGTGCCCGAGCCGAGGCGACAGGTGGGCCAGCCGTCCCGAGTCGCGCATCGTGTGGAGGAGCCGCTGTGTGCCCAGGGTCCCCGCCGCGAGCACGACGTCGCGCGCGACGAACGTGCGCCGCGCCGCCCACGGCCTGCCCGTTCGGTGCGTCAGCACGTCGTAGCGGCCATCCGGCCGCGGTGAGATCGAGACCGCCGTCGTCAGCGGATGAACCATGGCACCGGCCCCTTCCGCCAGGTGCAGGTAGTTCTTGACCAGCGTGTTCTTGGCGCCGTGCCGGCAACCGGTCATGCAGGCTCCGCAGTCGAGGCACCCGCTGCGGGCCGGGCCGGCGCCGCCGAAGAACGGGTCCGGCACGGACGCGCCGGGGCCCGCCGTGCCGTTCCCGAAGAACACGCCGACCCGCACGCTGCGGAACGTGCCGCCCACGCCCATGTCCTCGGCGACCGTACGGATGAGGTCGTCGGCGGGGGTCGTGCGCGCATAGTCCACGACGCCGAGCATCCGCTCCGCCTGGTCGTAGTAGGGGGCGAGCTCGGTCTTCCAGTCGGTGATGTGCGACCAGGCCGGGTCGCGCCAGAACGGCTCGAGCGGCCGGTAGAGCGTGTTCGCGTACACGAGAGACCCGCCCCCGACACCGGCGCCCGCGAGCACCAGCACGTCCCGGAGCCGGTGGATCCGCTGGATGCCGTAGCAGCCGAGGGCGGGCGCCCACAGGAACGTGCGCAGGTCCCAGGACGTCTTCGGGAGGTCGCCGTCCTCGAACCGCCGGCCCGCCTCCAGCACCCCGACCCGGTAGCCCTTCTCGGTCAGCCGCAACGCTGCCACGCTGCCACCGAAGCCCGAGCCGATGACGAGCACGTCGTAGTCGATGTGCCCTCGCCCTGCCCGCGCCCCCGGGTGGAGGTCGTCCTCGTCCACCATGGCTCCCGACCGTAGCGGGTCAGGACCGCACGGTCATCCACGGTCCATGCCCCGCGCCGCCGCGGCGAGGCGCGCTTTGGCGGTCGGCGCCGACGCCAGCGATCATGGCCGGGTGACCAGCGGCGAGTCCGAGGACGCGGACCGGACCGCGGCCGACCCCCCTGACCCGTGGGCCGGCCGTGGCGGGTCCGTGCTGGACGAGCCGGGCCTGGTCCGCCGGTCCGGCACGGTGCTGCGCGTCGGGCGGCTCGCGCTGGCCGCAGGCCACGGCAGCTATCGCGTGAAGTCGCACATGGAGCGGGTGGGCCGTGCGATCGGCCTGGACCGCGTCGACGCGCTCGTGACGCTGACCGAGATCACGACGACCTCCGCGCGCGGGCCCGTGTTCCGGACGGAGGTCTCCGAGGTGCGCAAGGTCGGCATCAACGCCGACCGGCTCTCGGAGCTCGAGCGCTACGTCGGTGACCTTCCCCCGCACACGTCGCTCGACGAGGTCGACCGGGAGCTCGAACGGATCGCCCGGAAGCCACCGCTGTACTCGCGTCTGGTGAACGCGCTCTCGGCCGGCCTCGCGTGCGCGGCGTTCGCGTTCCTCAACGAACGTGGGCCGCTCGAGTGTGCCGCCGTCTTCGTCGCGGCGACGCTCGGCCAGGGCCTGCGCCGGCTGCTGCTCCACCGGGGCTTCAACCAGTTCGGCGTCACGATGCTCGCCGCGGCCGTCGCGAGCCTCGTGTACTTCGGCCTCGCCTCGGCCGTCACCGCGGTGGCCGGTGGTGCCAGCCACCACTCGGGCTACATCTCGGCCGTCCTGTTCCTGGTCCCCGGGTTCGCGCTGGTCACGGGGGCGCTCGACCTCGCGAGGCTCGACTTCTCCGCGGGCATCAGCCGGCTCACGTTCGCCGTCATGGTGCTCGCCTCGGCCGCGCTCGCGGTGTGGGGCGTCTCCGCGATCGCCGGTCTCGACCCCGAACCGGGCCCGCCGTACGTCCTGCCCCCTGGGCCGCACTGGGCCCTGCTGACCCTCGCCAGCTTCCTCGGGGTGCTGGGCTTCGCGCTGATGTTCAACAGTCCCTGGCGGATGGCCGTGGCGGCGGCGTCGGTCGGGATGGTCGCCAACGTCGCACGGCTCGTCCTGCTCGACGTCGGCCTGGTGCCGCAGGCGGCGGCCGCCGCGGCGGCACTGCTCGTCGGCCTCCTCGCGGCGTACGTGGCGCCGCTGCTGCGCTTTCCCCGGGTCACGGTCTCGGTGCCGGCTGTCGTCATCATGGTCCCGGGGGTCTCGGTCTACCGCGCGGTCTACGAGTTCAATGCCGGCTCGACGACGCTCGCGCTCGGCTACGCGGTCGACGCCACGCTGGTGGTCGTGGCCCTCGCCATCGGCCTCGCCGTGGCCCGGATGCTCACGGACCGGGCCTGGACCTTCGAGCGCTGAGTCCGTGCTTTGCCCAGACCGTGTGCGGGCAGTTACTCTGGGCGCCGCGGACGGCAGTTCCTGCTGGATCGCGTGGAGACGTCGCATAGTCTGGTCTAGTGCGCCACCCTGCTAAGGTGGTAACGGGGCAACCCGTTCGCGGGTTCAAATCCCGCCGTCTCCGCTCAGGAAGGCTCCGGCTGCGTTCTGGCCCGGGGCCTTTTTCTGTTGCCGCACAGGCTCGTGCCGACCGCGGGATCAGCCTTCGTGCGGTGTCGTGGGTCACGACGACACCTTCGGGTTTGGGTAACCGCGTCCGTGGCTGTAATGTTCAGGTCGGCCGGTGCGCGAGCATCAGGTCCACCAGCGCCCGTAGCTCAACGGATAGAGCATCTGACTACGGATCAGAAGGTTGGGGGTTCGAATCCCTTCGGGCGCACATTGTCAGGGCTCGGGAATCTGCGGATTCCCGGGCCCGAAGTGTTTCCGGGGTCGAACCACCCGACAGGGACCCACGTGGACCGCGCCCGCGCCGCCCGTCGTTTCTGACGGGCGGGACGTACCGGCAGGGGCATCCGAAGGCGTCCTCCGCGTGCCGGCGGGCTCTCTTGCCGCGCACGGTGTCGCGCTGGCCGGGTCGTCCGCGTTCTATGCCAAGGCTGGACGCGACTCGTCCGAGGTTCCTGAGTGACGACGGTGGAGCGGCGGTGGTGGGGATCCGCACCGCTGTTCACCCCACCGCGACCGTGTCCTCGACGTCCTGCCGGGCGGGCTTGGAGGCGTAGGCCTGGCGGTAGTAGTCGGCCAGCTGCAGGCGGGAGGCCGCGGCGTCGTCGACCAGCACCGTGACGTGCGGGTGCATCTGCAGCACGCTGCCAGGCCACATCGCCGACACCGCGCCCTCCACGACCCGGTGCACGGCCTCGGCCTTGCCACGTCCGGTAGCCAGCAGCACGAGGTGGCGGGCCGCCATGATCGTGCTGAGGCCCTGGGTCAGGCAGTGCCGCGGCACGGCCTCGGCATCGCCGTCGAAGAACCGGGCGTTGTCCTCGCGGGTCTGGCGGGTCAGGGTCTTGACCCGGGTGCGCGATGCCAGTGACGAGCCGGGTTCGTTGAACGCGACGTGGCCGTCGGTGCCCACGCCCAGCAGCTGCAGGTCTATGCCGCCGGCTGCGGCGATCGCGGCCTCGTAGGCGGCGCACGCGGCCTCGAGGTCGTCGGCCAGCCCGTCCGGGCCGTGCACCTGGGCGGCGGGCCAGCCCACCCGGGAGGCGATCTCCCGCTCGATCACGTTCCGGTAGCGCTCGGGGTGCTCGGCGGGCAGGCCGACGTACTCGTCGAGCATGAACCCGCGCGCCGCGTCGAAGCTCAGCCCTGTCGCGGCGTGCCGGCGGGCCAGCTCGTCGTAGACGGCCAGCGGGCTCGACCCGGTGGCGAGCCCGAGAACCGCGTCCGGGCGTCGGCGCAGCAGCGCCTCGACCGCGTCGGCGGCCAGGACCGCCAGCTCGGGGGCGGGGGCGATGATCACCTCCATCAGGCGCCGCCCATCGTGCGGGACGTCAGCGTGAACGCCTCGGACGGTGCATCGCCGAGCAGCCAGGTGACCGCGTGAACGGTAGAGGTGTCGGCGTGCACGGGGTGTGCGCCCAGGCTCACGCGGTCCTCACCTCGAGGGCGCGATGGATGGGCTCGTAGTGCGAGATCACCGCGGCGCGGAAGGCGTCGGCGTCGCCCGCCTCCGCGGCGTCGAGCATCGCCCCGTGGGCGCGAGCCGTCTGGTCGAGATCGGCCGCGACGGTGATCCCGAGCTTGGGCACCACCGCGGTGTGGACGTCCCAGAACGCGGTGACCAGCTGCCCCACCAGCGAGTTGTCCAAGCGGGCGAGCAGCTCGGTGTGGAAGGCGCGATCCTGCCGCGGGAAGGTCTGGCCGTCGGCCGCGGCGGCGACCATCTCGTCGACGAGCGCGTGCAGCTCAGGGTTCGAGGTGCCCGCGAGGCTGGCGACGATGCGGTCGGCCATGGCGGCGTCGAGGGCCTGGCGGACCTCCACGACCTCGCGAAGGGCTCGCAGGTCGTCCCCGGGGCTCAGCACCCCCCGGAACACCAGCGACTCCACCAGGGCGTCGAGTGACATGTTCCCGACGAAGGTGCCGTGCCCGTGCCGGACCTCGACGATGTCGAGCGTCGACAGGGTACGGATCGCCTCACGGACGCTGGAGCGCGAGACCCCGAGGGTCTCGCAGAGCTCCGCCTCGGTGGGTAGCAGATCACCCGGTCGCAGGCCCTCGTTGAGGATGAACTCCTTGATGCGGTCGGCCGTCTCGGCCCGTCGGGGCGTCGTGGCGGGGTGCCGCGCCTCGGATGCGGCCGACGTCGCCCGGCGCCGGCCCGGTGCTGCGCTGCTCATCTTGACCCTTTCGCTCTCGTGGTCCTAGTGTCCACCCTATCAATGTCAGACATCAGACATCATCTGTCCGAGCTGTAGGAGAATCGATGAGGCTTCATACACGCACTTCTCGGCACGGGGGTCTGCGCCTCGCCGCGCCTGCCGCCCTGGTCGTGCTCGCCATGGCGGCATGCTCCGGCGGCGACGCCGGGCAGGCTCCGTCCTCCGAGGTGCCGGCGGGGCAGGTCGACGAGAACGCCGTGATCGAGGCGGGCATCTCGTACCCCCTGTCCGGCGGCTTCGACCCGATGGTCACCACCGGGGCGGTCACGGTCGCGGCGAACTGGCACGTCTTCGAGGGCCTCACCGAGCTCGACCCGGCCACACGGGAGGTCTACGCCGCGCTCGGGTCCGACCTGCCGACGGAGGTCGACGCGACGCACTACGAGGTCGACCTGCGCGACGGGGCCGTCTTCCACGACGGCTCCGCGGTCACGAGCGACGACGTCGTCTACAGCTTCGAGCGCGTCCTGGACCCGGCCAACAACTCCATCTACGCCGGGTTCGTCAGCTTCATCGACTCGGTCTCGGCTGTCGACGAGGACACCGTGACGATCACCCTCAAGCACCCGTTCAGCCTGGTGCCGGAGCGCCTGTCTGCCGTCAAGATCGTGCCCAAGGCGCTGGTGGAGTCCGACTACGAGGCGTTCAACGCGGTGCCGGTCGGTACCGGTCCCTTCACGATCACCTCGGCCGTTCCGGACGACAAGGTCACGTTCGAGCGGTTCGACGACTACACCGGCCCGCGCCCGGCGAAGGCTGCCGGCCTGACGTGGAACCTGCTGTCCGACCCTGCCGCCCGCGTGACGGCGATGAGCTCGGGGACCGTGCAGGCGATCGAGGACGTGCCCTACATCGACGTCCCGACCTTGCAGGGCGGCGCGGACGTCGAGTCCGTGCAGTCCTTCGGCACGCTGTTCATGATGTTCAACACCGACCTCGCGCCGTTCGACGACCCGCGGGTGCGCCAGGCGCTGTTCTACGCCCTGGACATGGACAAGATCATCGAGACCGGGCTGCTCGGCAACGCCGCTGCCGCCTCGAGCTTCCTGCCGGAGAACCACCCGAGCTACCACGAAGCCTCGACTGTCTACACCTACGACCCGGACAAGGCCGAGCAGCTGCTCGCCGATGCCGGGGTCGAGGACCTCGAGATCACCGTCCTGACCACGGACACCGGCTGGGTCGCCGACATCGCCCCCCTCATCAAGGAGAGCTTCGACGCGATCGGGGTCAGCACCACCCTGGACATCGGTCAGTCCGCCGGCCAGTACACCAAGGTCGACAACGGGGAGCTGCAGGTGATGGTCGCTCCTGGTGACCCGTCCGTGTTCGGCAACGACCCGGACCTGCTGATGCGCTGGTGGTACGGCGACAACGTCTGGTCGCAGTCGCGCTACCGCTGGAACGACGACCCCAAGTTCGCCGAGCTGCAGTCCCTGCTCGACGAGGCGGCCCAGGCCAGCGGCGACGAGCAGCAGCAGCTGTGGAACCAGGCGTTCGACCTCATCTCCGACGAGGTCCCGCTGTACCCGCTGCTGCACCGCAAGCTGCCCACCGCGTGGGACTCCTCGCAGCTGCCCGGGTTCAAGCCCTTGCCCGTGACCGGCCTGTCCTTCCTGGACGTCGGCAAGGTGCAGTAGCCCGCGGCTGCCGTCACCCAGCGCGCCGGCCGGCAGTGCCGCATGCCGGCCGGCGCCGTCCCACCGAACCCGACCCGAACGGAATCGCGATGCTTCCCACCTCGCACGACGGCCATGGCGGTCGTCACGCGTACTGCGACGGCGGTGCGATGTGATGGCCCTGCTGCGGCTCGTCGGCCGCCGGGTGCTCCAGCTCCCGATCATGATCCTCGGCATCAGCATGCTGGTGTTCGTGGTGATGTCGTTCTCCAACGTCGACCCCGCCATCCAAGCGCTCGGCGAGGGCTCGTCGGTCGAGGCGCGGGAGGCCTACCGCGCGGCCAACGGTCTCGACGACCCACTGCTCGTCCGTTACCTCGCCTTCCTTGCGGGCCTCGTCCAGGGCGACCTCGGCACGTTCAGCGCCCGCCAGACGCCGGTCGCCGCCGAGGTGGCTCGGGCCCTGCCGGTCACGCTGCAGCTGACGTTCATGGGCCTGCTGCTGGCCGTCGTGCTGGCGCTCGTCCTCGGCGTGCTCGCTGCCCTGTTCCGCGACCGCTGGCCCGACAAGGCCATCCGGGTCGTGTCCGTCGGGTCTCTGGCGATGCCGTCGTTCTGGCTCGCCGTGCTGCTCATCCAGCTGGTCACCCTCGGCACCGGTGCACTGCCCGCGTCGGGCCCGCTCCCGGAGCCCACGACCGACCTCGGCGGCTACCTCGCCCGGATGGCGCTCCCGGCGTTCTCGCTCGCCGTGCCTGTCGTCGGCCAGCTCACCCGGGTCGTGCGGACGTCGGTGGTCGAGGAGCTCGACAAGGACTACGTGCGCACCGCGATCGGTGCCGGCATCCCCCGGCACGTCGTCGTCGGGCGCAACGTCCTGCGCAACGCCCTCATCACACCCATCACCGTCCTTGGGCTGCGGGTGGGCTACCTCATCGGCGGCGCCGTGGTCATCGAGGTGATCTTTGCCCTTCCAGGGATGGGCACCCTCATCCTCAACGGGGTCACCAACAACGAGCCCAACCTCGTCCAGGGCGTGACCTTGACCGTGGCCCTCGCCTTCGTGCTCGTCAACATCGTGGTCGACCTGCTCTACGTGCTCGTCAACCCGCGGATCAGGAGCGTGTGACGTGCGACGCACATTGACTCAACGCCTGTCCGCACCCGGGCTGCGCCTGCGCTCGCTGCCGCTCGGCTCGCGGATCTGCTTCCTCTTCGTCCTGCTCGTGGCGCTCGCCGCGGTGTTCGCGCCGCTGGTCACCAGCCACGACCCCCTGCAGACCGGCACCCCGGTCGAACCGCCCAGCGGTGCGCACTGGTTCGGCACCGACCGCCAGGGCCGCGACATCTTCGCCCGGGTCGTCTACGGAGCGCGGTACTCGCTGGTCATTGGTCTCGGTGCGACGGCCATCGCCCTGGCCGCCGCCTGCGTCCTCGGCGCGGTGGCCGCCACGGCTCGCAAGGCGGTCGCCGAGGCGCTCATGCGCGTGCTCGACGTCGTCATGTCGTTCCCCGGCATCGCCCTGGCCGCGGTCTTCGTCTCCGTCTTCAGCCGGTCCCTGCCGGTGCTGGTCCTGACCATCGCCTTCCTCTACACCCCGCAGCTGACACGCGTGGTGCGCGCCAACGTCCTGGACCAGTACGGCGAGGACTATGTCGCGGCGTCCCGAGTCATGGGCGCGCGCACGGCCTGGATCTTGGCCCGGCACGTCGCCCGCAACTGTGCCGCCCCGGTGCTCGTCTTCACGACGGTGCTGGTCGCGGACGCGATCGTGTTCGAGGCGTCGCTGTCCTTCATCCAGGCCGGCGTGCCCGATCCCGAGCCGTCGTGGGGCAACGTCATCGCCGCCGGTCGAGACCTGGTCATGGGCGGCTACTGGTGGGCGACCTTCTTCCCCGGCCTCGCCATCATGCTCACGGTGCTCTGCCTCAACGTGCTGTCCGAGGGCATGACCGACGCGATGGTCGCCGCCCCGCGGTCGACGCGCCCGGGGGCTTCGGCCGCGGCCGTGCAAACCGCCCTGGACGCCGCGATCCCCGTCAGTGCCGACCAGGCGGGCATGCCGGCCTCGCCGGACGCCGGGGCGGTGCCCGACACGGCACCCGAGGTAGACCCCGCCGAGCCGCAGGTGCCCCTGGCACACAGGCTCGCGAAGCTCCGGGAGGCCGAGACGCTCCGACGGGCCCGGCCGGTCTACGACGGTGACGCTGCGCCGATCCTCGAGGTGGAGAACCTCAGCATCCGGTTCCCGCACCGGCACGGTGACGTGGCCGTGGTGGACGACGTGTCGTTCTCGGTGCGTCCCGGAGAGACCATGGCGCTCGTCGGCGAGTCGGGTTGCGGCAAGTCGATCACGTCCCTGGCAGTCATGGGCCTGCTCGACCAGTCCGCCGAGGTGACCGGCCAGATCCTCTATCGCGGACGTGACCTGCTGGCCATGTCGCCCCGCGAGCGCAACGCCCTGCGGGGGACCGAGACCGCGATGATCTACCAGGACGCCCTCAGCTCGCTCAACCCGTCGATGCTCGTGCGGAGCCAGATGAGGCAGCTGACCCGCCGCGGTGGGACCCGCTCGGCTCAGGAGCTGCTCGAGCTGGTCGGTCTCGACCCGGAGCGGACGCTGCGCAGCTACCCGCACGAGCTCTCCGGCGGTCAACGCCAGCGCGTGCTGATCGCGATGGCCCTGACGCGGGACCCGAGCCTCATGATCGCCGACGAGCCGACCACGGCGCTCGACGTCACGGTGCAGGCGCAGGTCGTGGAGCTGCTCGAGGACCTGCAGCGGAAGCTCGGCTTCGCCATGGTGTTCGTCAGCCACGACCTCGCGCTGGTCGCCGAGATCGCCCACCGCATCACCGTGATGTACGCCGGCCAGGTCGTCGAGCAGGCACCCACCCGCGAGCTGCTCACCGGCCCCCGCCACGAGTACACCCAAGGGCTGCTCGGTGCGGTGCTGTCCATCGAGCAGCGCTCCACGCGGCTGCACCAGATCCCGGGCACCGTCCCCTCACCGCGCGACTTCCCGCACGGCGACCGGTTCGCGCCCCGCTCGTCGCGCCCGGACCGCGGGCTCGACGTGCGGCCCGTGCTGCGGAGCGTCGCGGAGGACCACCTCGTCGCGATGCACCCGCAGGACGAGCCCGCCCCGATCGGAGGCACGCGATGAGCGCGACCACACAGATCCCAGCCACCGCCCGGCCGGCCGACGCCCCCGTCGTCGAGCTGTGCCACGTGGACGTCGTCTTCCGCTCGCGCACCGGGTCGTTCCTGCGGGCCAACCGCGTGCAGGCGGTGAGCGACGTGTCGCTGCAGGTGCACAGGGGACGCACTGTCGGGATCGTCGGTGAGTCGGGCTCCGGCAAGTCGACGATGGCCAAGGTGCTGGTCGGGCTCCAGGCACCCACCGCCGGCGAGGTCCGGTTTCGTGACCGCGTGGTGCGCTCGTACACCGCTGCCGTGCGACGAGAGCTCGGAAGGGTCGTGTCGGTCGTGTTCCAAGATCCCGCGACCGCCCTGAACGCCCGCATGCGCGTGGGCCAGACGCTGCGTGACCCGCTGGACGTCCACGGCGTCGGCGACACGACCTCGCGGGAGGCCCGGGTGCGCGACCTCGTGCACCTGGTCGGGCTGCCCACTTCCGCACTCGACGCCTTCCCCGGACAGCTCTCCGGCGGGCAGCGACAGCGCGTGGCGATCGCCCGCGCCCTGGCCCTCGAGCCAGACGTCCTCGTCGCTGACGAGCCCACCTCCGCGCTCGACGTCTCGGTCCGCGCCCAGATTCTCAACCTGCTCGCCGACCTGAAGGCCGAGCTCGGCCTCGGCATGGTGTTCATCTCGCACGACATCCAGACTGTCCGGCACGTCTCGGACGAGATCGTCGTGATGCGTGCCGGCCGTGTCGTCGAGCGCGGCGACGCCGCGCAGGTGCTCGACACACCGCAGGACGACTACACCCGGACGCTGCTCGCCGCGGCGCCCGCGCTGCTGTGACGCACCGGACGCGGCCCGCAGTCCCATCCCCTCAGCACCACGCACCATCGGAGATCTCGTGACCAGCCCCACCTTCCGCGGCATCGTCCCGCCCATGCTCACCCCGCTCACCGAGCAGGGCGACGTCGACACCGTCTCGCTCACCCGGCTTGCCCGCCACCTCGTGGCGGCCGGTGTGCACGGCATCTTCGTCCTCGGCTCCACCGGCGAGGTCGCCTACCTCACCGACGCTCAGCGCGCCCTCGTGGTGCGCACCGTCGTGGAGGCCGTCGACGGTCGCGTGCCGATCATGGCCGGCGCGATCGACCTCACCACCGCCCGCGTCGTCGAGCAGGCCCGGGCCCTGCGCGAGGCCGGTGCCGACGCGATCGTGGCCACCGCCCCGGTGTACACGCTCAACGACCTGGGGGAGATCGAGCGACACTTCCGCACGATCGCTGCAGCGGTCGATGCGCCGGTGCTCGCCTACGACATCCCGGTGCGCGTGCGGACCAAGCTGCCCGCCGACCTCCTGGTGCGGCTCGGTACCGACGGCGTGCTGGTGGGTGTCAAGGACTCCTCCGGCGACGACGTCGGGTTCCGCCGCCTGTCGGCGCGCAACGCCGAGGCAGGTTCTCCGCTCGCGCTGTTCACCGGCCACGAGGTGGTCGTCGACGGGATGCTTCTGCTGGGCGCCGACGGTGTGGTGCCCGGTCTGGGCAATGTCGACGCCGCCGGCTACGTGCGCCTGTGGGACCTCGCGCAGGCCGGGCGGTGGGGCGACGCCCGCCGGGAGCAGGACCGCCTGGCCGAGCTGTTCGAGATCGTGTTCCAGGCCGCCGGCCGGTCCGGTGACGCCGCCGGCGTGGGCGCCTTCAAGGTGGCCGCGCACGCCCAGGGGCTGATCGCGACCACCGTGATGGCTCACCCGATCGAGCCCTTGGCCGACGACGTCGCCGAGCGCATCGTCGCCATCACCCGCGCGGCGGGGCTGCTGGGTGAGTGACGCCGACGTCGTCGTCGGCGTCGACCTCGGTGGCACCAAGACCGCGGCCGCGATCGTGGAGCGCGACGGCACCACAGGTTCCGTGCGCTCGGTCCCGACGCCGGCGCAGTCGGGCCCTGCGGCGGTCATGGATGCCGTGGCGCAGCTCGTGCGCCAGGTCGCGGGCGGCGCGCCCGTCCGCGCGGTCGGCGTCGGGACCGCCGGGGTCGTCGACGTCGGGCGCGGCACGATCGTCTCGGCGACCTCGACCTTTCCCGGGTGGCCGGGGACCGACGTGGGGACGGGCATCCGCGGCCGGCTCGGCGGTGGTGCCGTCGGAGAGCCGATCGTCTTCGTCCAGAACGACGTCGACGCGCACGCGGCCGGCGAGGCCTGGCGGGGTGCGGCGAGGGGTGCCGACAGCATGCTCATGGTCGCCGTCGGCACCGGCGTCGGCGGCTCCGTCGTGCTCAGCGGCCGGCCGCTGCGGGGCGCCCACCACCTCGCGGGGGAGATCGGGCACATGCCGGTGCCCGGCGCCGATGGGCTGGGATGCCCTTGCGGTCGACCCGGCCACCTCGAGGCGCTGGCGGCCGGACCCGCGATCCTCCGTCGCTACCTGCAGCTCGGTGGCGACCCCGCGTGCCGCGACACCCGCGACGTGGTGGCGCGCGCGTCGGCCGGCGAGGCACTGGCGGGAAAGGTCGTCGAGGACGCCGCAGCCGCCGTCGGCCGAGCGATCGCGGGCCTGTCCACGGTGCTGGACCCGGAGGTCGTGGTGGTCGGCGGAGGAGTGGCCCGGGCCGGCGACCTGTGGTGGTCGGCGATGGAGCGCGCGGTGCGCGCCGAAGTCGTCGACGTGCTGAACGGGCTGCCGGTCGTACCGGCGACGCTCGGGACGGTGGCCGCCGTGGTGGGAGCAGCCCGTGGTGCGTACCAGGTCTTCGAAGGTCCGCAGGCAGTCGACAGCAGGAGGACGCAGTGACGGGTTGGACCAAGGACGCGAAGCTCGACGCCATGCGGGGACGCCTCGTCGTCTCCTGCCAGGCGTACCCCGGTGAGCCGATGCGCGACCCGCGCACCATGGCGCAGGTCGCCGCAGCCGTGGTCGCCGGCGGCGCAGCGGCAGTGCGAGCGCAGGGGATCCACGACATCCAGGCCATCGCCGAGACGGTCGACGTGCCGATCGTCGGGCTGTGGAAGGACGGTGACGGCCCCGTCTTCATCACTCCCACGCTCGACCACGCGGTCGCCGTGGCGCGTGCGGGCGCCCACGTCGTCGCCCTCGACGGGACGCGCCGCCCGCGGCCCGACGGCCGCACGCTGGCGCAGACCGTGGCCGAGCTCCGGGCAGCGGTCGGTGACATCCCGGTCATGGCGGACTGCGGCTCGCTCGAGGACGCTCGGCAGGCCCAGGCCGCGGGCGTCGACCTCCTGGGCACCACTCTGGCCGGATACACCGGGGAGCGGCCGACCACCGATGGCCCGGACCTCGACCTGCTCGACGAGATCGTCGCAGCGTGCCGGCTGCCTGTGGTCGTGGAGGGACGCGTGCGCACGCCTGACCACGTGGCCGAGGCGCTGGCGCGCGGGGCATTCGGGGTGTGCGTCGGCACCGCCGTCACGCACCCGACGAGCATCGCCCGCTGGTTCGTGGCGGCGACCGAGAGCCGGCGTGCCTGAGGCCCTGGGTCACGCCGCCGGGACGACCGGCCGTGCGATGCCGGGGCCGGACGACCGGCGACACCGGCCGTCTGTCACGACGTGGCGTGCGCCACGCGCCAGCACGTTGACGGCTGCCCAGTGCGTGGGTAATGTTCTCTGACGTCAGCCCGACAGGCCGACGGACACCAAGCGCCTCGAGCGCAGGTGGCCGGGCCGGGGCAGAATCCATCATTTCAACGCCGGAGCACTTCGTGCGCTCCGGAGATGGATCAGACGCTCTCGTCGCGAAAAGATCGCTCGAATCTGAGCGGTTTGGAACGGCGGAGAGTCACTGATAAGATTGAGAAATACCCCGGACGGGTCAGAGCTTGGTGGTTCTGGTCTGGATGGTGTGTGTCGGTTGTTTGAGAACTCAAC
>Ga0233372_1000534_pt1 | contig 16967 bp, 13 predicted proteins | sample ElkDunMinimDraft_4_FD_191538 | JGI IMG/M metagenome (GOLD analysis project Ga0233372, IMG submission 191538) | Fecal eukaryotic communites from dung pellets of Tule Elk in California, USA - Elk Dung D8 | ecosystem: Host-associated > Mammals > Digestive system > Large intestine > Fecal | place... | reverse complement strand
AATTTTCTTTAATGATGAAATTTTAGGTGGTAAAAAATACATCCGAGATTTATCAAAAGGAAATCAGAAAAAAGTTGGAATTGCAGCAACCTTTATTGGAAATCCAGAAGTGGTAATTTTAGATGAACCGTTCGCAAACTTGGATCCAACAACACAAATTCGTTTAAAAAACTTGTTGAAAGAAATCGCACAGAAAAAACAAATTACCATGTTAATCTCAAGTCACGATTTGCAGCATACCATCGAAGTTTCGAACCGAATTGTAGCTTTAGAAAAAGGACAAATCGTTAAAGATTTAATTACAGACGAAAATACTATGGCCGAATTAGAAGCTTTATTTTCAATTTAAAAATATCAATTAAAATAATTAAAATCGTTCTCAACTTTAGAACGATTTTTTTATTTTTACACATTAATAATCAATTTGTTAAAAAGTAACGTATTTTTACTTTTTTGAATACTAAAAACTTAAATATTAAGTTAAAAGATAAAAGCATTTCATCTTGAAAAATCATTTTATAAAATATATCACAGTAATTGCTGTACTCGTTTTTTTTATTGCTTGTTCTACCAAAAAGAATACAGCGATGACCAGAGCATATCATGCTACAACATCGAAATATAACATACTTTACAATGGTCAATTGGCTTACGATGAGGGAATTGAAGCTCTAAAAACAAAATTCCATGATGATTTTAATGAAATTTTGACTGTTGAAAGAATGCAGTCAGAAATCAGTTTGATATTAAATACCGCTGAACGTGATCCTAATTTTCAACGCGCAGAGGATAAAGCCGTGAAAGCTTCTCAAATGCATTCTATTTATGTTTCGGGTAAAGAGCACAATCCGCAAATTGATGAAGCTTATATGTTGTTAGGAAAAGCACGTTATCAAGACAACAGATATATCCCAGCTTTAGAAGCTTTTAATTATATTTTATTAAAATATCCGGATAGCGATCAATTCTATGAAGCTCGAGTTTGGAAAGAAAAAACCAATTTGCGTTTAGAGTATTATAATGTAGCTATTAAAAATTTAAAAAAGTTACTTAAAGAAGATCAATTAAAAGGGAACACACGCTCTGTTGCTTTGGCTACTTTAGCACAAGGTTATGTTTACAATAATTCGCTTGATAGTGCTAAAATACCTTTAAGTGAAGCGATTGAATTGTCAGATGATGTAGAGCAACGTGCTCGTTATACCTTTATTTTGGGTCAACTAAATGCAAAAACAGGCGATAAAGATGCAGCAATTGCAAATTTTCAACAAATTATCGATTTCAATCGTCGTATTCCAAGAGCTTATTTAATTAATGCTTATGCTGGGAAGTTTGCAAATCAGGATGTGAAAACCGTCGATACGTTAGTTTTTTTAAAAGAATATAATAAACTATTAAAAGATAGAGAAAATCGTCCGTATCAAGATTTGATTTATAATCAGATGGGAACGCTTTATGATACGTATGGTGTGGCTCCTAAAGCCATTGAAAATTACAATTTGTCTTTATCTAAGGTTACGGATAATTTACATTTAAAAGTTTCTAATTACAGAAGTTTAGCCGATTTGTATTATAAACAAAAAGCTTATGAGCTAGCTGGTAAGTATTATGATAGTACTATGGTTAATATGAATCCTGCTACACGCGAATATTTAGCAATTAAACACAAGCGAAATAATTTAATTGATATAGTTAAATTTGAAGCTTTAATAAAAGAGAATGATAGTATTTTAAGATTGGTGTATGCTACTCCGGATGAAAGAAAGCAACAGATTGAAAAAATTATCGAAGAAAGAAAAATTGACGATGCTAAAAAAGAAGCTAAACTAAAGGATGCTAATTCGCCAGGTTCAAAATCAAATGCTAATCTAAATTTTGCTGGAAATTCATCTTTTTATTTTTATTCACAAAAAGCTTTGGCTAATGCTAAAAAGGACTTTAAGCGCAAATGGGGCGATCGAGAACTTAAAGATAATTGGCGTTTAAGTGCCATGGCTTCAGCTACTTTTGTTGATGCTTCTCAAGAAAATCAAACAGAAGGCGTTGACAAGAAAACAGATAATAATGACAATTTAGAAGACATGCGTTATAATGTGAATTTCTTCTTGACCCAGATTCCTACAGATAAAGATGAAATCAACAAATTAAAAGTCGCGCGTGATAACGCTTATTATCAATTGGGATTGATTTATAGTGATCGATTAGAGGAATATCAATTGGCAGCAGACAGATTAGAAAAGTTACTTACTTTAGATCCAATGCCTGAATTAGTTGAACCAATTAAGTATCATTTATATAAAATTTATTTAAAATTAAATCCAGCTAAAGCTGACTTGGTTTTAAATGATTTAAAAACAAATCATCCAAATTCTCAATACACAAAAGTTATTTTAAATCCGAATGCCAAATTAGAGTTAGAATCGTCTCCAATTCAAGAATACGAACGAATTTACGCGTTGTATGCAAACGGAGCTTATTATGAAGTTTTAGAAGTTTTAAACGAACGAATTCCGTCAATTATGGATGCAGGAATTGTTTCTAAGTTTGAGCTTTTGAAAGCACTAACCATTGGTCGATTAAACGGACTAGAAGAATATAAAAAAGCGTTGAACTACGTTAAATTGACGTATCCAAATTCAAAAGATGCTCAAGAAGCAAATCGTATTTTGACCAAAGATATTCCGGTGCTTGAACAAAAATCGTTTAAAAATGATTTAACTCGTAATATTAAAATGATTTACGAAGTTGATTATCCATTGAATGAAGAATCAATCGAATTGAGAAATAAATTGCAACGTTATGCAAATGATCGTTCACATACCGGAATTAAATTTTCTGCAGATATGTATTCTAAAAATAAAATGTTCTTTGTATTGCATGGAGTAAAATCTGGAAATATTGCAAAATCGGCTCAAATGTATTTAGAGATTTCTGGTGACTACGGTATAACAAAATCTCCTGTTTTGATAAGTTCTGATGATTATGGTGTGGTATTAATTAAGAAAAATTGGGACGAATATTTGAAAACACAACAGCCGCCAGTACAAAACAATGGACAATAAAGATAAAAACAAGAGAAATAAATGGTTGGCGTTAACATCTATTCCAATTCAGATGTTGATAATCATTTATTTAGCTTTTAAATTAGGTGGGTGGTTAGATGACAAATATAATTTTGAAAATGAATTAGCAACTAAAGTAGTGACATTATTAGGAGTTTTTGTAGCTTTGTACCAAGTTATAAATCAGGTTAATCAAATAAATAAAAATGAATAAAATAATAAGTTTTGTTACGCAATTAGTCGTATTAGCACTTCTAGTCTTTGGTCTACATTATATTTTTCAACAAGTATTAGGTGTTTTAGATAATTGGAACGATACAGGTTATAGCTTGTTTTTGATTTATTTATTTGAATTAATGCTGTCTATAATTATGATAGTGGTTGTTGTAACAGTTGGTAAATCTTTACCTTCTAGTTTAGGATATCTATTTCTTGGATTGTTGACGCTAAAGTGTGTAGGTAATTATTTTTTCATTCAGCCCATTTTAGATGCAGAAAATCCAAACGATTTTGTAAAACATAATTTTTTAATAATATTTCTTATTTTCTTAGTTTTTGACGTGTACGTAACGTTCCGAGTTCTAAATCAAGAAAATACCAAATAGCTGTTAAAAACGAAAAAAAATCAAAATAACTCGTGCGTATATAGAATTTAATTGTACTTTTGCACAAAATTTTTGAACCATAAAAATTCAATAAGTAACGGTATGGTGACTATTAAAAAATCACTTCATTTATTAGCTGCAGTTTTATTCGCTTTGAGCCCAATGGCTTCAATGGCAAATAATGACACTATTCAGCAAGAAAATACTGTTCAGACAGAACAAGCTGCAACTGCAGTTGAAGCTACTGAACATGTAGAGTCTCACGGCGAGGAACACGCTGAAAAATCTAACGATCAATTTGTAAAAGAGTACATTGACCACCATTTAATGGACGATCATTACTACTCATTTTTCGCAGACAAAGAAACACACAAACATTACGGATTTGCGTTGCCAATTATTTTAATTGACAATGGATTGAAAGTATTTATGTCTTCTGAAGATTTTGTTTACAAAGGAAAAGTTGTAGAAAACGGAGGTCAATATTTTAAATATTACCACGGAAAAGTATATGAAGTTAATGGTCCCGACGGAGACATCAATAAAAAAGAAGGAAAAATCACAAACAAAATGCCTTTAGATTTTTCGATTACTAAAAACGTAGCTGGTTTAATGTTAGCATCGTTATTATTATTCTTAGGATTTACAGCATTAGCAAAAACATATAAAAACGGTCCAAACGCTTTACCTAAAGGTATTGCAAGAGGATTAGAACCGTTAGTAATTTATGTTCGTGATGAAATGGCAAAACCAAACATTGGTCATAAATACAAACAATTCATGCCGTATTTATTATCTGTTTTCTTCCTTATATTTTTATTAAACTTATTAGGATTAACTCCACTAGGATTAAACGTTACAGGTAATATTTCAGTAACTGTTTGTTTAGCATTGTTTACATTCTTATATGTTAACTTAAGTGCAAACAAAGATTATTGGAAACATATTTTCTGGATGCCAGGTGTACCTGTTCCGATGAAAATAGTTTTAGCTCCAATCGAAGTTTTAGGAATGTTCACAAAACCATTCTCGTTATTAATTCGTTTGTTTGCTAACATCACTGCGGGTCACTCTGTAGTTATGGGATTAATTGCTGTTGCTTATGTAATGCAAGAAGCTTTATCAACGCCTGGTGCAATTGGTATTTCTTTCTTCTTAACGTTGTTCTTAACATTCTTAGAAATTTTAGTAGCTTTCTTACAAGCTTTCATTTTCACAATGTTATCGTCGTTATTTATTGGTTCTGCTGTTCAAGAGCACGACCACCACTAAGATTTAGATTTTAAAAAGAGTAAATAAAAATTTTGTTTAATTATATATAATTCATTTATCATGACAATCCCAACTATTATTGGTGCAGGTTTAATCGTAATCGGAGCTGGTTACGGTTTAGGAAAAATTGGTTCTTCTGCAATGGACGCAATCGCTCGTCAACCAGAAGCTGCTGGAAAAATCCAAACTGCTATGATTATTATTGGTGCATTATTAGAAGGTTTAGCATTCGGTGCTTTAATCTTAGGTAATAACTAATATTCAAAATTAACAATATCTGTAACGGTTGGTTACAGATATTGTTTAATTAAACAAGAAAATTAAAAGTAAATAAGTATTAAAATTATAAATAGATATAATGGATAAGTTAATTCATGATTTTAGTTTAGGATTATTCTTCTGGCAAGCAATTATTTTAATTGTAATTATTTTCATCTTAGGTAAATTCGCTTGGAAACCAATCGTAAATGCTTTAGAAGCTCGTGAAGAAGGTATTGCAAATGCTTTAGCTGCAGCTGAAAATGCAAAAAGAGATTTGGCAAATTTAAAATCAGATAACGAAAAATTATTAGCAGAAGCTCGTGCAGAACGTGACGCTATGTTAAATGATGCTCGTATCATGAAAGACCAAATGGTTGCTGAAGCAAAATCAGAAGCACAAGAACAAGGTGCTAAAATGATTGCGCAAGCTCAAGCTACAATCGAAGCTGAGAAAAATGCTGCAATGGCTGAAATCAAAAACCAAGTTTCTTCATTATCATTAGATATCGCAGAAAAGTTATTAAAAGACCAATTATCTAACAAAGAAGCTCAAGAGAAATTAGTAGCTAAAATGTTAGAAGAAGTTAAATTAAACTAATATAATCGTTATGACAGGTACAAGAGCAGCGATTAGATATGCGAAAGCAATCCTTGAAGTGTCAAACGCAAAAGGAAACGCAGCAGTTGTTAGCGAAGATATGGCTACAATTGCACAAGCGATTTCATCTAGTAAAGAATTAAAATCTTTTTTAACAAATCCGATTATTAAAGGAAGTGTAAAATTAAGTGCTTTACTTGAAGTGTTTGCCGCTGCAAATGAAGATACAAAATCTTTATTTGAAGTGCTTTTACAAAATAAAAGATTTGATATTTTAGAAGCTATAACAGTACAATTCAAAAAATTGTATGACGAAATGAACGGAGTTCAAGTTGCTTATGTTACAACAGCAACAGCATTAACTCCAGTAATGGAAGCACAAGTTTTAGCAAAAATCAAAGAATTATCAGCAAAAGAAATTACTATTGTTAGTAAAGTAAATCCAGAAATTATTGGTGGGTTCATCATCAGAATTGGAGATATTCAATACAACGGATCTATTGCAGATAAGTTAAGTCAATTAAAGAGAGAATTTACAAATTAAATCACCACACGTTTCGACGTGATTAAATAAAAATCAAAATGGCAGAAATTAAACCTGCTGAAATTTCAGCAATTTTAAAGAAACAGTTATCTGGTTTTGGATCTGAGGCTTCAGTTGAAGAAGTAGGAACAGTACTTGAAGTAGGAGATGGTATTGCTCGCGTTCACGGATTAGCTAACGCTCAATACGGAGAGTTAGTACAATTCGAAAATGGATTAGAAGCATTAGTACAAAACTTAGAAGAAGACAACGTTGGTGTTGTATTATTAGGTACTTCAACAGGAGTTAGAGAAGGATCTATCGTAAAAAGAACAGGTCGTATCGCATCACTTAAAGTAGGTGAGCAAATGGTAGGACGTATTGTTAATACTTTAGGTCAACCAATCGATGGTAAAGGGGCAATCGGAGGTGATTTATACGAAATGCCTTTAGAAAGAAAAGCACCTGGTGTTATCTTCCGTCAACCAGTAACAGAACCATTACAAACAGGTATCAAAGCTATCGATGCAATGATTCCAGTTGGACGTGGACAACGTGAGTTAGTAATTGGTGACCGTCAAACAGGAAAAACTACTGTTTGTATCGATACCATTTTGAATCAAAAAGAATTCTATGATGCAGGTAAACCAGTTTTCTGTATCTATGTAGCTATCGGACAAAAAGCTTCTACAGTAGCAGGTATTGCTAAAACTTTAGAAGAAAAAGGTGCAATGGCTTATACAATCATCGTGGCTGCAAACGCTTCTGACCCTGCTCCAATGCAAGTATATGCTCCAATGGCAGGTGCTGCAATCGGAGAATATTTCCGTGATTCAGGTCGTCCAGCATTAATCATTTATGATGACTTATCAAAACAAGCGGTTGCTTACCGTGAAATGTCGTTAATCTTACGTCGTCCACCAGGACGTGAAGCGTACCCTGGAGACGTTTTCTACCTTCACTCTCGTTTATTAGAGCGTGCTGCTAGAATCATCGGAGATGACGAAATCGCTAAAAACATGAACGATTTACCAGAATCAATGAAAGGTATCGTAAAAGGTGGTGGTTCTTTAACTGCTTTACCAATTATCGAAACTCAAGCTGGTGACGTTTCTGCATATATCCCAACAAACGTAATTTCGATTACTGATGGACAGATTTTCTTAGAATCAGATTTATTCAACGCAGGTGTTCGTCCAGCAATTAACGTAGGTATTTCTGTATCTCGTGTTGGAGGTAATGCTCAGATTAAATCAATGAAAAAAGTATCTGGAACATTAAAATTAGATCAAGCGCAGTTCCGTGAATTAGAGGCATTCTCTAAATTTGGTTCTGACTTAGATACAGCTACATTAAACGTAATTGAAAAAGGTAAACGTAACGTTGAAATCTTAAAACAATCGGTAAACGATCCGTATTCAGTTGAAGACCAAGTTGCGATTATCTATGCAGGTTCTAAAAACTTGTTAAGAAACGTTCCTGTAGAGAAAGTTAAAGAATTTGAGAAAGAATACTTACAAGTATTAAAATTATCTCACAAAGATACTTTAGCTGCTTTAAAAGCTGGAAACTTATCAGATGAAGCTACTGCTACTTTAGAAAAAGTTGCTAAAGAAGTTTCTTCAAAATATTAATCATATTCATTTAGAAAGAAGTTGATTCAGCTTCTTTCTAAATTTAATTTCTAAGAACACCAATGGCAAATCTTAAAGAAATTCGTATACGAATTGGTTCTATTTCATCGACGATGCAAATTACATCGGCAATGAAAATGGTTTCTGCTGCAAAATTAAAAAAAGCGCAAGATGCTATTACAGCTATGCGCCCGTATGCAGAGAAATTAACTGAATTGATTCAAAATATTAGCGCAACTTTAGAAGGAGATGCTTCTGGAGTTTATGCTGAACAAAGAGAGGTTAATAAAGTTTTAGTAGTAGTTGTAACATCTAACAGAGGTTTATGTGGTGCTTTTAATGCAAACGTAATTAAAGCAACACGTAATTTAATCGACGTAACTTACGCTGGTAAACCAGTTGATGTTATTACAATTGGTAAAAAAGGATTTGATGCTTTTAGTAAAAATACTAACGTTATTGCTAACAACAGTAATTTATACGATGCGTTAACTTTTAACAATACAGCAGAAATTGCTCAACGTATTATGGATGCTTTCGTAGAAGGTACTTATGATAAAGTTGAAGTGGTTTACAACCAATTTAAAAATGCTGCAACTCAAATTGTACAAGTAGAACAATTCTTACCTTTATTACCAGTAGTTAACGAAAAAGCTGCAACTTCTGATTATATTTTTGAGCCATCTAAAGAAGAAATTATTTTAAATTTAATTCCAACTTCTTTAAAAACTCAATTATTCAAAGCAGTTTTAGATTCTAATGCTTCTGAGCATGGTGCACGTATGACAGCAATGCATAAAGCTACCGATAATGCTAAAGATTTAAGAGACGACTTAAAATTAACTTACAACAAAGCGCGTCAAGCGGCAATTACAAACGAAATTTTGGAAATTGTTGGTGGTGCAGAAGCTTTAAAAAGCTAATTAGTCCTCATCATAAATAAACTAAAAAACCTTATCTCATCGATAAGGTTTTTTAGTTTATAATACTTTCTGAAAAGCTTTTCTTGGCGAACCATCATTAACGTAAATGATACCGCAATATTCAAATCCTATCTTATTAAAATAGTTTTGCATTGGAATATTATTTTCGTGCGTATCGACTTTGATGTTATTAATTTGGGAAAAGCAAAAATCAAAACAGGCGGCTGCGATTCCTTTAATCCGACCACTTGAAGCCAACCGATGAATAACGCCGTACGAATCCTTATTAAGCCATTTTCCGTCTTCAATCGAAGAATAAGTCGGTTCAGGATTTTCACCTCTTAAAAAACAAAAATAACCTTCTATAACTTCGTTGTTCATAATCACATAAGCGTGATTTTGTTTTATATCTTGCAAAATAATTTCTTCCGAAGGATAACCATTAATCCATTGTGTTGTATTTCCGTTAGCAATCATAATTTGTTTAGCTAAATCAATGACTTTAATGATTGCTTTTAGATGTGATTCATCAGCTAAAATAATACGCATCATAAATTAAATAATTCTTTAATTTTCTTTTCATCACCAACCATCCATAGGATATCTTTTTTATCTAATATGAATTCTGGTACAGGATTTAATATTCGTTCACCATCGCGCTCTAGTCCGGCAATAATACTATTTGTTTTTTCTCTGATTTTACTTTCTCTGATACTTTGATTATAAAAATCGGTTTCACTTATTTCAACGCGTAACAATTTAATTTCTGTATTGTAATTAACATTGCTGACCATCGAAGTTTGAAGGTATTTTTCAAACGATGCTATTTGTTCATCTGTTCCAATAACGTATAATATGTCATTAGGAAAAATGATTTCGTCACGTCCAGGCACATTAATCGTTAAGCTACCACGTTTAATTATGGCTATGTTAATTCCAAGTTCTTCACGAATACGTAATTCGCGTAAGTTTTTACCTGCGATGATTGATTCTTGTGGAATTTCAAAAGTAGTCATGTGACCGTCCCATGGAGTTAGTTCACTTTTATTTAACTCTGCTGCTCGAATTTCTCTACTATTTAAATTCTGCATAAATTGATTTTCAATACGTCCGTACCATTTTTGTATTTGTTTCGGAAATAGTATAGCTAAAGTTATCATTACAACAAAAAGAATTACAGCAAAGTAAATGTTTATTAGTTGGCTAAAAATAAAGATAACATATAAAGCTGCTATTATTATTCGTATTACTGCTATTAAAATTAATGTTGGAGTGTATTTCGGATTTTTTCTTAATTCAGTTAACGATTTAGAAGCTACTTTTTGTAAAGCTAATGCGTACAAAAATGGTATAACTGCACAAATTGTTAATAGTAGGTATAAGTAAAAATCAAATTGATTATTTGACAACGGAATTAAATACGACACACTTACAAAAGTCAAACCGAAAATCAATACGGTATGAATTATAATTTGAGTTATAACTGCAATGATGTAATTTTTCCAGTTGTTTGTTTTATGAATAGTTTGTGTTTTAGATGAATAATTATCAATTTTATCCTCCCATTTTTGGGGTATTATCGTAATTAATTTATCGTAAGTTTTAATTGAGTTTTTTATAAAAAATGGTGTTGTAAATGTTGTAATCGCCGAAACGGCTACGACTATTGGATATAAAAATCCACTTGTTACATTTAATGTCATTCCTAAGGTTGCAATAATAAATGAGAATTCACCAATTTGAGCGAGACTCATTCCGGCTTGCACAGACTGTTTTAAAGGTTGTCCAGATATTAAAGCTCCTGCGCTTGTCGCGATTGTTTTTCCGAATATGGTAACTAGTGTAATAATGACTACTTCTACCGCATATTCTTCAAGTGTTTGCAGATTAATAAGCATACCTACCGAAACAAAAAATACTGCACCAAATAAATCTTTAACCGGTTTTATTAAATGTTCAATTTGTTCTGCCTTTGTAGTTTCGGCAATGATAGATCCCATAATAAAAGCACCTAATGCTGGCGAAAATCCTGCGGCAGTCGCTAAAATAACCATCATTAAACATAAGGCCAATGATACAATTAACATGGTTTCTTCATTAAGTAAACTCTTTGCTTTTTTTAAGAATGTTGGTATAATAAAAATACCACCTAAGAACCATAGTATTAAAAAGAATCCTAATTTAAAAACAGATTCAATAAGTTCCATTCCTGCAAATTGCTGACTTACAGCAATCGTAGAAAGTAAAACCATAAGTAAAATGGCAACAATATCTTCAACGATTAAGGTTCCAAAAACAACACTAGCAAATTTTTGTGATTTTACGCCGAGTTCATCAAACGCACGCAGTATGATTGTAGTTGATGACATAGATAAAATTGCTCCAAGAAAAATACTATCCATGAAATTCCAACCTAAAAGTTTTCCTGTTGTGAATCCGACAACAATCATGGTTACAATTTGTACAATCGCCGTTATGGAGGCAGATCCTCCTACTTTCATTAATTTTTTAAAACTGAATTCAAGTCCTAAACTAAAAAGTAAAAAGATAACACCAATTTCTGCCCAAACTTCTACGTTATGAATTTCTTGTACTGTCGGAAAAAGTGTAAAATGCGGTCCTGCTAAAAAACCAGCAATCAGATATCCTAATACTAGAGGTTGTTTAATTTTTTTAAAAATTAAAACCGCTACTCCGGCTGTCATTAATATTAAACCAAGATCGCTGATTAAAGGATATAGATGGTGTGATGTTTCTGCTACTGCACTCATATTTGATGGTGAACTATTGATTTTTATAAAAATACTACAATTTATTTACTTGTTAAAATTTAGGTATAAAAAAAGCCTTTCGTTTATAGAAAGGCTTTTAAAATTTTATGCGTTTTTAATTATTCGATTACAAAATTATCTAAATATAAATCGTAAGCAACTTCTTTACCAATTTTTAAAGCAAAGTAATTAGAACCAGCTGAATTACTTAAATCATTTAAACTTGAAATATCTAAAGTAACTAAAACCCACTCGTTATTAGTGTTAATTGTTCCAGTATATTGATTGTTTTCAGCAACAGTTAAAAGTTTATTTGTAGTTAAATCACCTGCGTTAAAAGCATAGTAACCTGTACCTTGTTTGTAAACATTTAATGATAAAGATTTAGCAGCAGTTCCTTTTACGTAGAATGAAATTTTAGTTGCGTTTGCAGGAATTGTAGTAATGTAATTTGTTGTAAATACAAAATCATTTCCTGGAGCACTTGCTGTAGCAATATGTAATGATTTTCCACCATTGAAGCCTGTACCTGTAGCACCTTGAGTTGCGTAAGTTTGTAATCCGTAGCTATTTAGACCTCCAACAAATGCGGGGAAATCTTCGAAGTTATATCCTGGGAACATTGCAATTGCATTTGCACCTGGTTCTGTAGGTATTGTAGGATCACCTGGTTCACCCGGTTCTTCAGGATCAGTTGTAACTTCTCCCATTCTTGGAGCTGTTAAGTTGATGTCTTCTGCATAACGAGCAACAAATTGGTAATCGTTGTTGAATTTAGTTAAGACACCGGTAATTTTTCCGCTATTTTCAGGAATAACTAAAGATGCGTATTTAGCAAAAGATCCAGTTCTGAAGATTAAAGTTCTCGTTTCTTCAGAGCTATCTGTAATTAAACGATTCGTTTCGCTTCCAACAACATCAGTAGCATCGTAATATGTTTTTCCAACAGCGGCATCAACAAACTGAACGTCTTGTAATTCAATTAATTTACCTAAGTTAGCATCAGAAATTGCTTCTTGTAAAGTTAATTTATTTAAGAAAGTTGATTCTGCAACAACATCACAAGAGCGTACTACATTATTTCTGTAATCTAAAGTAGGAATCTGTCCAACGTTACCATTAAATAAAGCACCGATTGCTAAAGTGTTGTGGCTCATTTGAGTGTATAAACCTTTTAACTTAATGTATACTTTTCTACCTGGTTGGTAATCTAAATATAAAGCGGTTTGGTTTATAGATAAATTAAATCCAATAGATCCATCTAAAGAAGTTAAATACATTTTTTTGTAAAAGTTACCTCCTTTATCACTTGAAACAACAATTGCTTCAATTATATCGTCGTTTGTATATTGAGTTGCTGTAGCTGTAGCTGCATTTTTAATATCTAAAACTGTTTTTGTAACAGTAATATTTGGATCTTCACATTCGATTGATGGAACTCCATAGTCATCACTTGCACAACTTGATAACATTGCTGTTGAAAGTGCAAGGAATAAAACTGATTTTAAAATATTTGATTTCATGATATATGAATTTTTGTTGTATTAAAAGTTGATGTATAAGTTTAAGAAATAAGTTCTTCCGTATCCGTAGAAGTATTTTGGTCCAAATGCTCTTACGCTGCCAGATAAGTCTTCTGCAACTTGTCCGTAATTTGCATTACGACCTTGTTCGAAACCTCCAGTTTTGTATTGTACGTCAAAAACGTTGTTTACACTAGCAAAGAATCCAATTGTATTTCCGTTTACTCTCCAAGATTTTCCTCCTGTGATATTTACTAAAGTAAAATCTTTTAATTTTTCTTGTTTTAAAACTCTTCTTACGTTTTCTTCTGTAGCATCAGCAAATGGGAAACCGTCTGCATCATTTGGATTGATTAAGAAGTTTTGAGTTCTTAATAAAGGAGAAATATCTACATAACTACCACCAATGTAGTTTACATTAGCTCCAATCCACCAATATTTAGGATCTCTATATTCTAATCCTAACGAGTAAGCCTGATTAGGCATACCAGCTTGTTTGTAATTTTTCATTGTAGCTTCACCAAAATCAACAGTTGCTCTTGTGTTGTCTACATTTAAAGTTACGTTTTGGTTGCTTGAATATGTGTATTGTCCGTAAGTTGCAGCAGCAGTTGCTTTAATTGTTGGAGTTAATTGATATTCAATACCTAATTCTGCACCCATGTTTCTTTTGCTAATTCCTGTTACAACTTCAGATACGAAAGCATTTCCGTTACCAGATACTTTATCGTCTCCGGTTCCTAAAGTTCCTAAACCTTCTGCAAAGTAAAAACCAATATCAGTAGCGTCTGTAATTTGTGAGTAGAAACCTGTGATACGAGCTTTTAATTTTGGTGTTCTAATAATATAACTAGCATCTACACTTGCAATGTTTTCGCTTTTTAGATTATTTGTTACTGAGTTATTCATACGAACATTAGGGAATGTATTTCGTAATGTTGGCGCTTTTGTTAAGTAAGCTGCATTAGCGTTTAAAATGTGTCTTCCAGTAATTCTGTAAGTGATTCCTCCTTTAACACCAAAGTTTTCGAAGTTGACTCTTTCTGATTTTCCTTTTGAATTATCAGCGTAATTTCCATTACGGAATAAACCTTCTCTTTGGTAAGAAGAATAAGATCCACCTAAACCAACATAGTAATCTAAATCGCTATAGTTTAATTTTAATTGAGCAAAACCTTCAAGAACATCTGCTCTTAAAATGTAATTGTATCCAAATTTATCTCCAACAACAACTTTGTTATCCGGATTGTCTAAGTTTGTTTGTTGACCGTCTCCTGTTAAGAAAGGATCGATATCAGAATAATATTGACCTCCTAAAAGATCTAATAAGTGTTGGTAATTCTGAGATCTTAAATGTCTGTAGTTGATTCCAGCTTCAAAAATCATATTGTTATTGATTTGAGTACTGAAGTTAGAGTTTGCAGATAATTGGTTGTCATCTGTTCTGTCTTCGTAAAGAACAGTAATTGATTGACCTCCGAATAAGGCTGCATTGTCAATGTTTTGTCTATAAATTTCGTCCCAGTTAATTTGACCGTTGTTTTGGAAATTTATTCTTGCTTTTTCAGCTAATTCAATATTATCAGGTGTGTTACCTAAGAAATCACCTGCAGAATTATATTGCGTCAAATAATAACTTGGTAAGTTTCTGTAGTAAGTAGGATCCGGATTTCTACCGTTATTAAAATCTAAACGGCTGTTTCCGATGCTACCAAATTGGTATCCAACGTTGGTGTTTAATTTTGATTTTTCAGAAATTTTCCAATCATGACTTAATATAAATAAAGGTTCTTCTACTTCTTTAAATCTTGAATTTCTTTTTTCACCATCTTGATATCCCCAGTAAGAGTTGTATTCAAATCCTTTAAGATCTGTTACTTCTTGAGTGTTTGGTGAGTTTTTACCTCTTTTATTTTGAGCATAAATAGCTGTTAAATTTAAGCTGTGTTGATCGTTGAATTTCTTTTCAACAGCAGCAAAAATTGATTTTGCGTCATAATCAGTTCCTTCAAAGAATCCTTCTTTTGCACCTCTGTACGAAGCAGAAACTGCATATGCCCAACCGTTCTTAGTTAAACCAGAACCGTGAGTAAACATCGTTCTCCAGTTGTAATTTGTGTTTGTTCCTGAAACAGAAAAACGATTACCTGCACGAATTGAAGATGCTTTTGCGTTGATTGCTTGTGTTCCTAAAATACCACCGAAAGTATAATCAGACGGATTAGAACCCGTTGTAAATTCTTGATTACGAGTAGCATCATTTAAACCTCCCCAGTTTGAATATTGTGGACGGCCGTCGTAAATTTTACTCATCGAAATTCCATTAATAAATGTATTTCCGTATTCGTTGTCTAAACCACGAATTCTAAAACGAGCTTGTCCCCAGTTGAAAGCTGCAACTTGTTGAAAAGCATCACGCGATGCTTGAAGTAATCCAGACGTGTTTTCTGATCCAGAATTGTCATCACCTAAATCATTTTCAGTTAAGGTTACTAAACTTAATTGTAATTCAGATGTAATATCTTCATCTAAAGTAATTGTACCTAAATCAATACTTTTACCTTCTTCAATTTCAAAAGGTAATGTTTTGGTAGTGTAGCCTGTTAAAGATAAAATCAGGCGTTGCTTTCCAACAATAGGATTTGAAATAGAAAATTCTCCGACGCTATTTGTATTAACACTTTGATTAGTGTTAGCCAAGGTAGCAACAACATTTTGTAATGGTTTTTGAGTTTTCTCATCGATAACTCTACCACTCATTTCATACATGCTTTGAGCCCAACTGCTTAGGGTAAAAAGCATTAGAAAAATACCAAGAATTAGTTTTTTCATAAAATAAATTAATTAATAATCTGATTATTTAAGTTTTAAGTAAACTTAACACTTTGCAAATGTACATATTTTCATATTATTATTTACCTTTGTGCTCTCGTTTCAAAAAAAATTTATAATTAATTAATATTGGCTATGAAATCAAAAATTTTAATACTGTTAAGTTTCTTTTTTTTGAGCTTATCTTCTGATGCTCAGGATAAAAAGTATAAAGTTCACACCATTGCATTTTATAATGTAGAGAACTTATTTGATACAATACCTAACCCAGAAATTTACGATGCTGAATTTACTCCTAAAGGGCAAAGAGGTTGGGGGAAGCAGAAATACGAAAAAAAATTACAAAATTTAAGTAAAGTGATTTCAGAAATCGGTACAGAAGAAAATCCGAATATGCCAACTGTTATTGGAGTGAGTGAAATTGAAAATAAAGGCGTTTTAGAAGATCTTATTAAATTTCCAGAATTAGCTTCTGCAGATTACGGGATTGTTCATTTTGATTCACCTGATCGTAGAGGAATTGATGTAGGATTGTTATACCAAAAAAAATATTTTAAGCCTACAAATACATCAAGTATTCCTTTGTATATTTACGATAAGTCTGATGCTAAATATAAAGACGCTAATAATGGTAAAGGAAAACGTGTTTACACGCGTGATCAGTTATTAGTAACAGGGCTTTTAGAAGGTGAAGAAGTTAGTTTTATTGTTAACCACTGGCCATCACGTTCAGGCGGAGAGAAAAAAAGTAGTCCAAACCGTGAAGCAGCAGCGGCTTTAAATAAAAAAATTATCGATTCATTATATCAAATAAACCCAAATGCTAAGGTTATTACAATGGGTGATATGAATGATGGTCCTTACAATAAATCGTTAAAAACGGTTTTAGATGCTAAAGGTAAAAGAGAAGATGTAAAGCCTCAAGGATTGTTTAATCCAATGTATAAAATGTCTCAGGACGGT
>Ga0233372_1000531_pt1 | contig 17014 bp, 18 predicted proteins | sample ElkDunMinimDraft_4_FD_191538 | JGI IMG/M metagenome (GOLD analysis project Ga0233372, IMG submission 191538) | Fecal eukaryotic communites from dung pellets of Tule Elk in California, USA - Elk Dung D8 | ecosystem: Host-associated > Mammals > Digestive system > Large intestine > Fecal | place... | reverse complement strand
CGCGCGGCGCAGCACCTTGCCGGGACGATTCGGAGGCATCCCGTGCCGGCCGGGCTGCACGGCGCCGCGCATGCACCGGCCGCCGGCCATGGCGCGCAAGTGCAGCCATGCCCGATCGCGATCACGGCTCTTTACCGGGCCGCGAGAACGGTCAGCCAGCGGGATGACGATCGGACGCCAACCGCGGGGCGGGATGGGCCACAGCACCGGCGACGACCTCAGCGGGTCGGCCGTGAGTCACGGCCAACGCGCCCGCGCGTGGCCACCACTCCATCGGCGCTCAGACGCCGGCGGCCCGCTTCCACAGCAGGTTGCGCAGCGGCGGCAGCGCCCCCGCGATGCCCAAAGCATGGCTGCGCAGCAGCACGGGCAGCAACGCATCGTTCGAATAGGCGCGGTTGATCGTCTCGAACGCATGCGCTGCAACCGCACTCTCGCTGCGACGGGTGCGCGCCCAGCGCGCGAGGCGCTGCGCGCCGTCCCAGCGGGCGCCGCGGCGGCGGGCATCGGCGATGCTGTCCGCCAGGCCGATCACGTCGCGCAGGCCCAGGTTCACGCCCTGCCCGGCCAGCGGATGCACGACATGGGCCGCGTCGCCGATCACCAGTACCCGCCCACGGATGTGGCTGTCGGCAAGCTGACGCCGCAACGGGAACGCGACCCGCGCCGACACCGGCTTGAGCGCGCCGAGTCGGCCACCCGACGCGCGGGTCAGCGCATCCGCGAACGCCGCATCGTCGAGCGCGACCAGCCGCGCGGCCTCGGCGGCTGGCACGGTCCAGACGATGGAACTGCGCCCGTCGGCGACCGGCAGCAGCGCCAGCGGGCCGGTCGGCAGAAAACGCTGCCAGGCGGTGTCGCGATGCGGCGCTTCGCTTTCGATGTAGCCGACCACGCCGGCCTGCCCATAGTCGTGGGCGTCCACGCCGATGCCGGCGAGACCGCGCAAGGTAGAACCGGCCCCGTCGGCGGCAATGGCGATGCGGGCTTCGAGCCGGCCGCCGTCGGAGAGCCGCAGCGAAACGCCGTCATCGTGCTGCTCCAGCGCTTCGACCGAGGCCGGCGCCTGCACCTCGACACCGGCTGCCGCGAGCCGCGTCCACAACCGGTCGACCAGCAGCCCGTGCTCGACGATCCAGCCGAGCTCGCGCATGCCCAGGGCGTCCGCATCGAACACCAGTTCGCTGCCACCGCCCGCATCCCAGACCTGCATGCGCCGGTAAGGCTGGGCGCGGGTTTGGCGAACCCCCTCCCACACGTCCATCCCGCGCAACAGCGCGGCGCTGTCGTGGGCGAAGGCGTAGACGCGCAGGTCCGGCGCCGCCGCCGACCAGCGCGCGGGCGCCCGCGCCTCGACCAGCACGACATCGAGATCCTGTGCGGCCAGGGCCAACGCGCAGGCGGCGCCGACCACGCCGCCGCCGACCACGACGACATCCCGCCGGTCACGCCGGCTCATGCCGCACCTCCCCGACACAGCGCCGGCACGTCGCCGCGATAGCCCATCGCGCCACCGGCGAGCATCGCCTGCAGGCTGCTGTCGCGATCGATCGCCAGCAGACCGAGACTGCGCAACGGCCGCAGCAGCGCCGCCGGGTTGGCGGTGATGCGCGCAAGCCCGTCCGAGAACGCCAGCGTGCGCTCGCGATCCTCACGGCGACGCGCGGTGTAGTGCTCGAGCAGTGCCGGCGCGCCAGGATCCCCTGCGCCCGCGATGCACTCCGCCAGCGTCAACGCATCGCGCAGTCCCAGGTTGAAGCCCTGGGCGCCGACCGGATGCAGGCTCTGCGCCGCGTTGCCGACCAGCACCGCGCGCGTATCGACAACCCGTGCCGCGACGACCCGCCGCGCGGAATGCTGGCTGCGCGGACCCACGCCGAGCAGGCGCCCCGCGCGCCAGCCGAAGATCCGCTGCACGCGCGCCAGAAAGGCCGCATCGTCCAGCGCGGCCACCGCCGCGGCGTCGGCCGCGGCGACGCCGTGGACCAGGCCGTAGTGGCGATCGCCGCGTGGCAGCAGGGCGGTGGGGCCGTTGTCGGTCAGGCGCTCGAACGCGCGCCCGTCCGGCGCGCGCGCCGTGCGCAGGCGCGCAATGAACAGCGTTTGCGCGTAGTCGTGGACTTCGGCCTCGATTCCAAGGGACGCGCGGATCGCACTGTCGCTGCCATCGGCACCGACCACCAGGCGCGCGCGCACGCGATATTCGCCATCGGCGTTGGCCAGGCGGACCACGCGCCAGCCGTCCTCGATGCCGTCGAAGCCGATGAAGCGCGCGGGCCGGTGACGGACCAGCGCGGGCAGTTCCGACAGGCGCGCCTCCAGCGCTTCGCCGAAGTCGCGTGCGACCACGACCTGACCGAAGGCTTCGCGGCCGTAATCCGATGCGGCCAGCCGGACCCGGCCGAAATCGCCGGCGCGGCTGACGTGGATCTCGCGGATCGGCCCGGCCGGCGCCTGCAGCTTCTGCAGCACGCCCAGCGCGGTGAGCGCATGGACGGTGGCCTCGGCGAAACTGAGGTTGCGCTGGTCGAATACCGCGGGCATCGCACCCGGCGGCGTCGCTTCGACCAGCGCGGCGTCGACGCCGCTGCGTTCGAGCGCGATCGCCAGACTGGCGCCGACCAGGCCGCCGCCGACGATGAGCACATCGTGCCGGTCAAACGCAGCGTCGGCACGCGGGGAAATGCTGGATATCCGGGCATCTTCAGGCATTGCGCTATGCTAACGCCCCCATTGTCCGAACGCTGCCGATGAACCGTCCTCTGTCCGATACGTTGCTGGCTCCGGGTCCGCTGATGTTGGCCGTGATGATCGTGGCCGCCGCGCTCAGCCGGTTCCTGCCGATGCCACCCAACTTCGCGCCTGTCGTGGCCGTCGCCCTGTTTGCAGGTGCCTTCTTCGCGCACCGCGGCCTGGCCGTTGCCGTGCCGCTGCTGGTGATGGCGCTGTCGGATCTGGCACTGGGCCTGGTTCGCGGCGGAACGTTCATGGAGTACTTCACGACCTCGATGTACGCCCCCAGCCTGCTGATCAATTACGCCTGCATGGCGCTGATCGTGGTGCTGGCCTACGGCCTGCGCGGCCGGGTCACCGGCGGCCGGGTCCTCGGCTACTCGCTCGCGGGTTCGGCGCTGTTCTTCGCGGTCAGCAATTTCGCGGTGTGGCTGACCGCCATGTCGGTGCCGGGCCACGCTGCCTGCATGGCTGGCCTGATGCCGTGCTACGTGGCGGCCGTACCGTTCTTCAAGTGGACCGTGCTCGGCACGCTGTTCTACTCCGCCCTGCTGTTCGGCGGGTTCGCGATGCTCCGCGCGCGCATCCCGATGCTGCGCGCACAGACGGTCTGACGCCTGCGGCATCGCGCTGCTGACCGCTCCTGTCCTCAAGACCGGGAACGCCGATGGGTAACCGCCTCTCCAGGATCTACACCCGCACCGGCGACGATGGCTCGACCGGACTCGGCGACGGCGCGCGCGTCGGCAAGGACTCGTTGCGGGTCGCCGCCTACGGCACCGTCGATGAAGCCAACTCGACGCTCGGCCTGCTGCTCGCGGCGGAGGTTCCGGACGATATCCGCAGCCTGCTGACCACGGTCCAGCACCAGCTGTTCGACCTCGGCGGTGAGCTGTGCATCCCCGGCCATGCCGCGATCGAGGACGCCGACATCGAGCGTCTCGAGCAGCAGCTCGACCGCTACAACGACGACCTGCCTCCACTGAAGGATTTCATCCTGCCAGGCGGCGGCGAGGCGGCGGCGCGTTGCCACATCGCCCGCACCGTGGTTCGCCGCGCCGAACGCGAAGCGGTCGCGCTTGCAAGGGTGGAGGATGTCCGCCCGCAGGCAGTGCGGTATCTCAATCGGCTTTCCGACCTGTTGTTCGTGCTGGCCCGGGTCCTGGCACGCGCCAGCGGGCACGGCGAGGTGCTGTGGAACCACGAGCGGCGGCGCTGAACGATGCACCACCCGGTCGGCTTCGACGGCGGTGACCAGCGGCGGGTGCCGGTGTTCTCGCATCCGAGCTGCCTGGACCACGATAACGGTCCGGGCCACGCCGAGCGGCCGGAGCGCCTGGCCGCCGTCATCGAGGCGTTGCGCGCCGCGTTCCCCGATCTGGATCTTCGCCAGTCGCCACCGGCGACGCGCGGGCAACTGCTGCGCGTCCACGACGCCACCCTGCTCGCGACGGTGCTCGATTCGCATCCCAGCGGACGCATTCCCCTCGACAGCGACACCGTGCTCTCCCCAGGCTCGGCGCAGGCCGCGCTGCATGCCGCAGGCGCCGGAGTCGCCGCCGTCGACACCGTCTTCGACGGCAGCGCCACTCGCGTGTTCTGCGCGGTCCGCCCACCGGGCCACCACGCGACCGGCGACATCGCGATGGGGTTCTGCCTGTTCAACAACATCGCCGTTGCCGCAGCCCATGCACTCGACCGGTATGGACTGGCGCGTGTCTCGGTCGTCGATTTCGACGTGCACCACGGCAACGGCACCCAGGCCATCTTCGAGACAGAGCCTCGGGTGCAGTACGTCAGTTCGCACCAGCTGCCCCTGTTTCCCGACACCGGCACGCGCCGCGAGCGGGGCGTGGGCAACGTCGTCAATGTGCCGCTGGCACCGGGAACCGGCAGCCAGCGTTTCTGCGAGGCGTGGCGGGAGCGGCTGCTGCCGGAGATCGAGGCATTCGCACCGCAACTGATCCTGGTCTCGGCCGGCTTCGACGCGCACTGGCGGGATCCGCTGGCCCAGCTCCAGCTCGAGGCCGAAGACATCGGCTGGCTGAGCGGCGAGCTCGTGGCCCTCGCCGACCGGTTCTGCGAGGGCCGGCTGGTCTCGATGCTCGAGGGCGGCTACGACCTGCAGGCGCTGCGCGAATGCAGTGTCGCCCACCTGCGCGCGCTATCGGCCTGATCGGGATCCGAGCGCCCCACCGGCGCTCCGGGCACGGCGATTCGACCCGCAAATAACGTGAACAAGCCGTCACGGGGGCGCATTGCCGCTGCCCCGGTGATCGGTCATGCTGGCGCCCGTTTTCCCTGCTGAACGAACCCACCGTGCGCACAGCCCTCCGCCTGCTTCCCCTGCCGTTCTGCATCGCGGTGTCGCTGTCCGCCCAGGCCGACGACGCCTTGCGTCCGAACTACTGGGCCCTGTGCCCGATCGAGGACGCGGTGCCGGCGTTCGCCGACGCCCAGGCACCTGTGGGCACGGTCGAGGATCGCGAGCGGCAGCCGACCGACATCGATGGCGATGCCCTCGATGGCCTGTCGGGAGTGGACTCCGATTTCACCGGCAACGTGAGCGGCAACGTGACCCTGCGCCGTGGCGACCAGTTTCTGGGCACCGACGACCTGCAGTTCTCCCAGGAAGACGGCACCTTCGTCGCGAACGGCAACGTCCGCTACCAGGACCGTGGCATGCGTGTTGTGGCCGACCGCCTCGAGGGCGACACGATCGCCGAGTCGTACCGGATGGACGCCGTCCGCTACCAGCTCACCGAGCGGCGGGGAAACGGCGGCGCGGACCGCATCCGCATGGACGGCGCCGTGGGCGCGCTGCTGGGCTCGACCTATTCGACATGCACGCCCAGCGACCGGTGGTGGGAGCTGCGGGCCGGCCAGATCGACATCGATACCGACATGGGCATGGGCACCGCGCGCAATGCGACCCTGCGCGTGGGCAAGGTACCGGTGCTGTACGTGCCCTGGTTCCGCTTCCCAATCGACGACCGCAGGCTCTCCGGCCTGCTGTTTCCGCGGATCTCGCAGTCCAGCCGCAACGGATTCGACTACACCCAGCCGATCTATCTCAATCTGGCGCCCAACTACGACATGACGCTCGAACCGCGCTTCATGAGCCGGCGCGGCGTGCAGCTAAGCACCGAGTTCCGCTTCCAGACCAGTCGCGCGCGCGGTGGGCTCGATGTCTCCTACCTGCCGTCCGACAAACTGGCGGAGCGCGAACGCGAGCGCGAGGCAGAGGAAGTACCGATCGTCGAGAACCGGCGCAAGGACGACCGCGGATTCTTCAACTTCGGCGGCTCGCTCGACATCAACCCCACCTGGCAGGGGCGCACCAACCTCATCTGGATGAGCGACCCGCGCTACCTGGAGGACGCGAGCAACAACGTCGACGCTGCTGCGGCGATCAGCGCCCAGAGCCAGATCGGCGTATTCGGCCAGGGCACATCGGGGGACTTGGGCTACTGGAACGCGAGCGTGCTCGCCGACTACCAGCTGCTGACCGACTACACGCTGCCGGAGTGGGTCCTCCCGTACAACCGCCTGCCGCATGCGTCCTTCAGCTGGCAGCGGCCGTATGGCCGCTGGATCAACGCCGGCGTCGACAGCACCGCCACCCGCTTCTCGCATCTGGACCCTGCCGTGCGACCGGGCGGCAGCCGGGTCGACCTCAAGCCCTATGTGTCGCTGCCGTTCGAGGGCGCCGCCTGGTTCGTGCGCCCGACCCTCGCCTGGCGCCACACCGCGTATTCGCTCGACCGCGAACTCACCGACCAGATCGCCGCGCAGCGTGCCCGCGCCGAACTCGGAATCCCGGGCAACCAGCCCGTCCCCGCCGATATCCTGGCGCTGTACCGCAACAGCTCACCCAGCCGCAGCCAGCCGATCAGCTCGATCGACGCCGGCCTGTTCTTCGACCGCAACACCCGCTGGCGCGGCGAGGATTACCTGCACACGCTCGAGCCGCGGCTGTTCTATCTGCACTCGCCCTACCGCGACCAGTCCGCACTGCCGCTGTTCGACACCAGCCCGCTGACGTTCGGCTGGGGCCAGCTGTTCCGCGACAACCGCTACTCGGGCGCCGACCGCCAGGCCGATGCCAACCAGGTCACGATGGCCGTGAGCACGCGGCTGATCCGCGAATCCGACGGGTCCGAAAAGCTCTCGGCAAGCCTCGGCCAGATCGTCTACCTGTCCGATTCCCGGGTCACGATCCCCGGCGAGACGCAGGTCGAACGTGGGCGTTCGGCATGGGTCACCGATGCCACCTATGCAATCAATGATCGCTGGACGGTCAGCGGCGCCTACCAGTGGGATCCGAAGTTCCGCCGTGAAGACCTGATGTCACTGCGGACGCGCTACCTGATCGGCGACGAGGGCATCGTCAATTTCGCCTATCGCCGCCGCGCCGACCTGATCGAGCAGGCCGACCTGTCGTTCCTGTATCCGATCAGCCCGGCCTGGAGTGTGGTCGGGCGCTATTACTATTCGTTCACCGACGCGCGTCTGCTCGAAGCGATCGCCGGCGTCCAGTGGGACAGCTGTTGCCTGGCGGCCCGAGTGGTCGCGCGGCGCTACCTGCGCAATCGCCAGGGCGAGCTGAACAACGCGATCATGTTCGAGCTCGAGCTCAAGGGCCTGGGCTCCGCCGGACCGAACACGGAGGACCGTTTGCGCCGTGCTATTCTCGGTTATTACCGCGACGACCTCTATCTCGTGCCGCCGTCCGAGCTGCGCAACAGCGACGACGATGAGACCCTCACCCCCGGCCTGAGCCAATGAAGACATTCATCCTTTCCCTCGCGGCCGCGGCCGCGCTGTTCGCGGCGTCCGCGAGCGCCCAGGACCTGCAGCCACTCGACCGCATCGCCGCCGTCGTCGACGAGGACGTGATCCTCGCCAGCGAGCTCGAGCGCGCCGTGGCCAACATCCGTGGCCAGTACGCGACGCGCCAGGATCAGCTGCCGCCTCAGGATATCCTCGAGCGCCAGGTGCTCGAGCGCCTGATCACGCTCCGGCTGCAGACCGCGACCGCGCAGCGCACCGGCGTGCGTGTCAGCGACCAGGACGTCGACCAGGCGATCGCGGCGATCGCCCAGCAGAACAACTTCACGATCGACCAACTGCGTCGACAGCTCGCCGGCGACGGCATGTCCTTTGACGATTTCCGCGATTCCCTGCGTGACGAGCTGCTGATCCAGCGCTTGCGCCAGCGCTTCGCGCAGACCCGCATCTCGGTCAGCGACGCGGAAGTCGAAGCCGCGCTGTCGGCGCAGGCCACGGGTGCCCAGTACCGTCTGGCGCACATCCTGGTGGCACTGCCGGAAGGCGCGACGCCCGAGCAGATCCAGACCGGCCAGCAGAAGATCGATGGCATCAAGTCGCTGCTCGACCGCAACGAGATGGAGTTCTCCGCCGCTGCCGTCCGCTATTCCGACAGCCCCAACGCCCTCGAAGGCGGTGATCTTGGCTGGCGCCGCGCCGACGAGATCCCGGCCGCGTTCGCCACTGCGGTCACCGGCCTGCAGCCCGGTCAGATCATCGGCCCGATCCGCGGCCCGAGCGGCTTCCAGCTGCTGCAGCTGGTGGACCGGCGCGATGCCGCGCAGTCGGCCGGGGCCGGTTCGGTCACCGAATTCCAGGCTCGCCATATCCTGCTGCGTGCGCCGCCGGGTGACGATGCCGCGGCCAAGGCCCGCGCCGACAGCCTGCGTGCCCGCATCGTCGGCGGCGCCGACTTCGCCGAGCTTGCCCGTGAGAACTCGGACGACGCCAGCACCAAGGCCAGCGGCGGCGATCTGGGCTGGTTCACCCAGGACCAGTTCGGCCCGGAATTCGGCAGCCAGGTTGCGGCGATCGGCGACGGCGACGTGTCGCAGCCCTTCCGCACCCAGGCGGGCTGGCACATCGTCCAGCGCCAGGCCACGCGCCAGACCGCCGGCAACGACGACAACCGCCGCGCCCAGGCCCGCGAGGCCATCGGCCAGCGCAAGCTCGAGGACGAGTGGGACCGTTACGTGCGCGAACTGCGCGGCGAGGCCTACGTGAGCGTGCGCGTCGGGTCGAATCGCGACCCCGAGATCGGCGGCTGAAATGATCCGTCCGCGGTTGGCGCTGGTCCCGGGCGAACCGGCCGGCGTCGGCCCGGAGTTGTGCGTGCGCGCCGCCTGGCGCGCCAGCGACTGCACGCTGGTCGCCATCGGCGACCGTGACAGCCTGCAGCGCGCGGCCGATGCGATCGGCCTGCCCATCGCCTTCACCGATGCCCACGCCATCGACGTGGCCCCCGGGACCTTGCGCCTGATCGACATCCCCCATCCGGCCCCGGTTGCGCCCGGCAGGCCGGATCCGCGCAATGCGCGCAGCGTCATCGAGGGCCTGCTGTTCGCAGCCGCAGGCTGCCGCCAGGGCGACTTCGATGGCATGGTCACCGGCCCTGTCCACAAGGCCGCGATCAACGCCGGCGGGGTGGCGTATACCGGGACCACCGAGCTGCTGGCGGCGGACGCGGGCTGCGAGGTCGTGATGATGCTCGCCAATCCGCTGCTGCGGGTCGCGCTCGCGACCACGCATCTGCCGCTGCGCGCCGTGCCCGACGCGATCACCGCGCCGTTGCTGGAGCGGGTCATCGACATCCTTGATGGCGCGCTGCGCCACGATTTCGGCATCGAGAGCCCACGCATCGCGGTGCTGGGCCTCAACCCCCACGCGGGGGAGGCGGGCCATCTCGGCCATGAAGAGCTGCAGACCATCGAGCCGGTCCTGGCGCACCTGCGCGATGCGCGCGGCCTGATGCTCGAGGGGCCGCTGCCTGCCGACACCGCTTTCCTCCCCTCGCGGCTGGCGAATGTGGATGCGGTGCTGGCGATGTACCACGACCAGGGCCTGCCCGTGCTCAAGTACAGCGGCTTCGAGCATGCGGTGAACATGACCCTCGGCCTGCCCTACCCGCGGGTCGCGGTCGACCACGGCACGGCGCTCGATCTGGCCGGCAGCGGCCGGGCGGATCCCTCCAGCCTGTTCGCGGCCATCGACCAGTGCGCGCACCTGGGCCGCAATCGCATGGCTGGCCGGTGAGCGGGACGATCCACTGGGACGACTTCATGCGGGTGGACCTGCGCGTCGGCCGTGTGATTTCCGCCGAGCCCTTCGCGGCTGCGCGCCGTCCCGCCTATGTGCTGCATGTCGACTTTGGCCCCGACATCGGCGTGCGCAAGTCCAGCGCGCAGATCACCGCGCACTACACGCCGGAGTCCCTCGTCGGGCGCCTGGTCGTGGGCGTGGTCAATTTACCGCCCAGGCAGATCGGGCCGCTGATGTCGGAATGCCTGGTCACCGGTTTCCACGACGCCGACGGCCATGTCCGACTGTGCATTCCCGACGGCGACGTCGCGCCCGGCGCGCGCCTGCTGTAAGCCCTCCCCCATTCGTCCGCAACGGCTGCTCCCACGATGACGCGTCCCCCTGCAACTCCCGGCACTTTTTCCGAGCCGGCGAAAAAATCGCTCGGCCAGAACTTCCTGCACGAGAGAGGCGTCGTGGATCGCATCGTGCAGGCGGTGAACCCGAAGCCCGGGGAGCGGCTCGTCGAGATCGGGCCAGGCCAGGGCGCGATGACATTCCCGCTGCTGGCGCGCCACGGCGCGCTGACTGCGATCGAGTTCGACCGCGACCTGCTCGATCCACTGACGGTGCAGGCGGCGCCGCACGGCGCGCTCACGCTCATCCACGCCAATGTGCTGGATGTCGACTTCACCGCGCTCGCAGACGGGGGCCCGATCCGGCTGGTCGGCAACCTGCCCTACAACCTCTCGTCGCCGATCCTGTTCCACGCGCTCGACCACGCCGCGGCCATCACCGACATGCATTTCATGCTGCAGAAGGAAGTGGTCGAGCGCATGGCCTCGGGGCCCGGCAGCAAGGTCTACGGGCGCCTGAGCGTGATGCTGCAGGCCTATTGCGAAGTGACGATGCTGTTCGTGGTGGGCCCCGGCGCGTTCCGGCCGGCGCCCAAGGTCGACTCGGCCGTCGTGCGGCTGACCCCGCGTCCGCCCGGGACGATCGGCATCGTCGATCCCCGCCGCTTTGCCGACATCGTGCGCGCCGCGTTCGGGCAACGCCGCAAGACGCTGCGCAATGCGGTCTCGACGCTGATGGACAGCGATGCGATCGCCGCCGCAGGGATCGATCCGCAGCTGCGTGCGGAACAGCTGTCGGTGGCCGATTTCGTGCGGCTGGCGAACCATCCGGCAGCGGCGTAGTCGAAGCATTCATGGCCTCCGGATACACTGTGCGCGACATGGACGAGACTGCCGACTACACACTGGAAATCCAGATCGCGACGCGATTCCTCGATGAGGAATCGCAGCCCGATGACGACCGTTACGTCTTCGCCTACACGATCCGCATCCGCAACGTCGGTCGCCTGCCGGCGCAGTTGCTGGGTCGCCACTGGGTCATCACCGATGCCAATGGCAAGACCGAGGAAGTCCACGGCGACGGCGTCGTCGGCGAACAGCCTCGGCTCGAGCCGGGCGAAGATTTCATCTACACCTCCGGCGCGGTGCTCTCCACCGCGGTCGGAACAATGGAAGGCTCGTACGACATGATGGGCGACGACGGCGCGCATTTCGACGCTCCGATTCCGCCGTTCACGCTGTCGATCCCGCGAACCCTGCACTGATGGCGATCTGGGCGATCGGCGATCTGCAGGGCTGCTACGGCCCCACCCAAAGACTGCTCGAAGCGATCCGCTTCGACCCGGCGGTCGACCGCCTGTGGTTCTGTGGCGATCTGGTCAATCGTGGTGGCGAATCGATCGAGACGCTGCGCCTGGTGCACTCGCTGCGCGAGAACGTCGTCAGCGTGCTGGGCAACCACGATCTGTCGCTGCTTGCGATCGCCGAGCGCCGGGAGGAAGACCAGCGCAAGGTCAACTCGGACCTCCAGGGGGTACTGTTCGCCCATGACCGCGACGTGCTGCTGGACTGGCTGCGCACCTGCCCGTTGCTGCACGTGGACCGCGAACTGGGCTGGATGATGCTGCATGCGGGCCTGGCGCCGCGCTGGGACGTCGAGCTGGCTCAGCGCCATGCGCGCGAGGTCGAGCACAAGCTCCGCGGCGAGGGCTATCGCAAGCTGCTGCGCAACATGTACGGCGATCGCCCGGCATGGTCGCCCAACCTCACCGGCCATGACCGCGACCGCGCGATCATCAATGTGTTCACGCGCATGCGCTACTGCGCCCCGCGTGGACGTATCGCCTTTGACGAAAAGGGCAAGCCAGGGACCCAGCAGCCCGGCCTCTATCCCTGGTACGAAGTGCCCGGCCGCGCCGATCGCGATCTCAAGATCGCCTGCGGCCACTGGTCGACGCTGGGACTGTTCATCGGCCACGGCGTGCACGCGCTCGACACCGGTGCGGTGTGGGGCGGCAAACTCACCGCCTTGCAGTTGGACGCCGAAACCCTGCGCGTGGTGCAGGTGCCGGGCCGCGACGTTTCCGGCCTGCCGCCGCGCAAGGGACACGACTGAGTCAACCCGCGCCGGGCGTTGCATAGCACCTGCCCCCCCCGCGCGTCGGCAATATTCGACGCGGGGCGCCTCGCGCATTCGCCACGGGCCCCGGGCTCATCAGCCGCTCGTCAATCGACGTCACCCCGACGCTCCACGATCCATCGCGTCACGCGACGGCGCCGGCAGCCATTGTCTCGTGCCGGCTGCGCTGCGCGGCGGGGCTTGTGGCCAGGCCGCGTCAACGCCGCCGATATTCAGCGAACTCGAAAGCATGTGCGTGCCGCGCGTCGGCTGCATGCATCTGGCGCGAGACCTCGAGCCACTGGCCGGCGTCCCAGGCGGGGAAGAACGCGTCCGCGTCGTCCACGATCGTGTCGACATGGGTCAGTTGCAGCACGTCCGCATGCGGCAGCGTGAGCGCGTAGACCTCGCCGCCGCCGATCACGCACAACTCCGCAGCGTGCTGCCCCCCTGCGATCGCGATCGCCGCGTCCAGCGTGGCCACGGCCTGCATACCCTCGAATGGCACGCGGCCGCCGCGCGTCAGCACCAGGTTGGTCCGTCCTGGCAGGGCGCGGCCGATCGCCTCGGCGGTGCGTCGGCCCATCAGCACCGGCTTGCCGAGCGTCAGTCGTTTGAAGTGCCGGAAATCGTCCGGGAGGTGCCAGGGCATCGCATTGCCGCGACCGATCGCGCGATTGCGGTCGAGCGCGGCGACCAGCACGAGGCGCGGCGCCGCGCCGAGCGTCTCGGCATCCCCGCTTCCACGCAGCTGCTGTCCGGGATCGCCCATGCGCTCGCCTGTCCGCGTCAGACCGCGACCGGCGCCTTGATCGCCGGCAGCGGGTCATAGCCATCGATCGCGATGTCCTCGAAGCGGAACGCGAACAGATCGGTCACCTCGGGATTCAGGCGCAGCGTCGGCAACGGCCGCGGCGCACGCGCGAGCTGCTCGCGCGCCTGCTGAAAGTGGTTCGAGTAGAGATGGGCGTCACCGAGCGTGTGCACGAAATCGCCGACACCCAGCCCGGTCACCTGCGCAACCATGTGGGTCAGCAGCGCGTAACTGGCGATGTTGAACGGCACCCCGAGGAAGATGTCCCCGCTGCGCTGGTAGAGCTGGCAGCTGAGCTTTCCGTCGACCACGTAGAACTGGAACATCGTGTGGCACGGCATCAATGCCATGTCCGGAAGATCGGCGACGTTCCAGGCACTGACGATCAGGCGACGCGAGTCCGGGTTGCGACGGATCTCGTCGACGACCCAGCGGATCTGGTCGATCTCGCGACCGTCACTGCCGGTCCAGCGCCGCCACTGCTTGCCGTAGACCGGACCGAGATTGCCGTCGGCATCGGCCCATTCGTCCCAGATGCCGACCTTGTGCGACTTGAGATAGGCGATGTTGGTGTCGCCCCGCAGGAACCACAACAGCTCGTGGATGATCGAGCGCAGGTGCAGCTTCTTGGTCGTGACCAGCGGGAAGCCCTGCGCCAGGTCGAAACGCATCTGCCATCCGAACACGCTGCGGGTGCCGGTGCCCGTGCGGTCGGCCTTGTCGTTGCCGTGTTCGAGTACGTGGCGCAGCAGCTCGAGATACGCCTGCACGTCAGTCCACCTTCGCCGTCGCGGGTACCAGCGGCAGCAACACCGGCGCGGTGCGCGAACGCCACAGCAGGAACAGACCCAATGCGATCAGCGGGATCGACAGCACCTGCCCCATCGTCAACCAGCCGAAGGCCAGATAGCCGAGGTCGGCATCGGGCACACGCACGAACTCGACCAGGAACCGGAAGACGCCGTAGAGCAGCGCGAACAGGCCCGAGACCGCGTAGCGGCGGCGCGGCCGCCGCGAGAACCCCCACACCAGCACGAACATCACCACGCCCTCGAGGAAGGCCTGATAGAGCTGCGAGGGATGCCGGGCGAACTGGTCCAGCGCGCCGGTCGCGAATTCAGCCTGCAGCCGCTCGGCGGACCAGCCGCGGAACACCGGATCTGTCGGGAACACCACGCCCCAGCCGGCCTGCGTGTACTTGCCCCACAGCTCGGCGCCGATGTAGTTGCCGATCCGGCCCAGGCCCAGGCCCAGCGGCACCAGGGGCGCGACGAAGTCCATGACGTCGAAGAAGTGCAGCCGCTGCCGGCGCGACCACAGCCATGCCGCCACCAGTACGCCCAGCAGGCCGCCGTGGAAGCTCATGCCGCCATCCCAGACCTTGAACAGCATCAGCGGGTTGGCCAGCAGCTCCCCGGTCGCATAGAACAGCACGTAGCCGATGCGGCCGCCGAGGATCACGCCGAGGATGCCGTAGAACAGCAGGTCGCCGAAGGCCTCCTCGTTCACCCCGGGCAGCCGGCCGGCGCGGATCCGCGCGCGCCCGAGCAGCCACGCGCTGGCGAAGGCCAGCAGGTACATCACGCCGTACCAGTGCACCGAAGGCTGGAACGGGCCGATCTGTGGCAGCTGCAGGGCGATCGGATCGATCTGGTGAAGAATCGTCATCGGATCAGCGCGGCATCGGGTCGGTGGGCTCGTCCACCGGAGGCGTGCGCTCGCCGCGCACGCGCATCGCGTTGCGCTTGGCCCACAGGTTCAGCAGTTCCACCGCGGCGGAGAATCCCATCGAGCCGTAGATGTAGCCCTTGGGAATGTGCACGCCGAGCCCGTCGAGCAGCAGGTAGGCGCCGATCAGCACGATGAAGGCCAGCGCCAGCATCTTCACCGTCGGGTTCGCGTCGATGAACTTGCCCAGCGGCTGCGCCGCCACCAGCATCACCGCCACCGCCAGCAGGATCGCGCAGACCATCACCGGCACGTAGTCGCCGGCCATGCCGACCGCGGCGATCACCGAGTCGAGCGAGAACACGATATCGATGACCGCGATCTGCGCGATCACCGTGCCGAACGACGCGGTCGCCTTGCCGAGCGTGCCGTGCGCTTCGCCGTCCTCGCCCTTGAGCTGCTCGCGGATCTCCATCGCGCCCTTCACGATCAGGAACAGGCCGCCGAGGATCAGCACCAGGTCGCGCACCGAGATGCCGCGTCCGAATATCGCGAACAGCGGATCGGTCAGCCCCGCCAGCCACGCGAGCATCAGCAGCAGGCCGATACGGGTGACGCAGGCCACCGCGATACCGAACTTGCGCGCGAACTCGCGCTGTTCCAGGGGCAGCTTGGCGACGGCGATCGAAATGAACACCAGGTTGTCGATGCCCAGCACGATCTCGATCGCGCTGAGGGTGATCAGCAGGATCCAGACCTGCGGGTCGGTAAGCAATTCCATCATGGGGAAGAGGTCCTCGATTGTGTTTCCATCGGTGCGGGGCAGTCTGTCGCGCTCAAAGCCAACGCGGCAGCAGAATCAGGCCCCACACCACCAGTACGTTGAGCATCGCGACGAACACCGCGGCCGAACCCATGTCCTTGGCCCGGCCCGCGAGCTCGTGATGCTCCGGTCCATAGCGCTCGATCACCGTCTCGATCGCCGAATTCAGCAGTTCCACTGACAGCACCAGCAGGCAGCTGCCGAGCAGCAGCGCGCGCTCCAGCCCGTTGGCGCCCAGCCACAGTGCCAGCGGCGCAAACACCACCAGCAGGTAGACCTCGAGCCGGAACGAAGACTCGTGCAGCCAGGCCGCGCGCAATCCCTGCCACGACCAGACCGTCGCCCGGAAGATGCGGCCCAGACCGCGTGGCCGATGACCGATTCCGTCCGCCATCGGTCACCGCGCCTCCGGCGGGGCGCGACACAGGGCGCGGACGCCAAAGCGGCCCGACACGGGCCACGTAACAGTCGGTGACATGGGGGACCGCGCGTACAGTCGTGAAGCGGCAATTCTGACACGTCCACGTCGCCACGTCGGCCGCTCGCGGTTTGCATCGCCCGTCCGTGGCTGTTGAACTGGCGTGGCGACCGATCGGAGACCCCGCAATGCGCACGCAACATCTTCCCGCAGCCCGTACCTTGCTGGCCGCGGCGCTCATCGTTCTGGGCCTGCTGGCCGGCTGCGCCGGGCGCACCGCGGTTCAAGCCCCACTGGATCCCGTGTCGTCGACCGAATGGGCCACGGACATGGCGCGATTCGCCGCCGAGGACGCCGCATCGCCCCCACCCGCGCGGCCTGTGGTCTTCACCGGCAGTTCGTCGGTGCGCATGTGGGAGAGCCTCGAGCGGGACTTCCCGGATGTCACCGTGCTGAACCGGGGTTTCGGGGGCTCCCAGGTCCGCGATGCGGTCTGGTACGCCGAGGAAGTGGCCCTGCGTTATCGCCCGCGCCAGATCGTGCTCTATGCCGGCGACAACGACATCTCCGAAGGCCGCACACCGGCCCAGGTCGTCGCCGATACCCGCGCATTCGTTGCCCGCGTCCAGTCGGCCCTGCCCGGTACGCCGGTCGCCCTGCTCGGGATCAAGCCGAGTCCGTCGAGGGTGCACCTGCTCGAAATCCAGCGCGAGACCAACGAAGCGCTGCGCGACTGGGCCTCGCGTCAGCGCAACCTCGCCTACATCGATGTGTTCACGCCGATGCTGGGCGCCGACGGGCTGCCCCGCGAAGAGCTCTTCATCGCCGATCGCCTGCACATGAACGCCGCGGGGTATGCCCTGTGGCGCGAGATCATCGGGCCCTATCTGCTGCGCTGACGGCCGTCGCGGCACGCTGAAGGCAAGACACGGCGGCCAGCAAAGCCCCGGCGGCTGCAGCTGTGAAGCGGGGTCGCAACACGCAATGTGGTCAGGGTCGCGAACCGCCGATCGTC
>Ga0233372_1000530_pt1 | contig 17025 bp, 10 predicted proteins | sample ElkDunMinimDraft_4_FD_191538 | JGI IMG/M metagenome (GOLD analysis project Ga0233372, IMG submission 191538) | Fecal eukaryotic communites from dung pellets of Tule Elk in California, USA - Elk Dung D8 | ecosystem: Host-associated > Mammals > Digestive system > Large intestine > Fecal | place... | reverse complement strand
ACGCAGGTGCCATTTTAACTACCGCGTCGATATCTGATTTAGGTGAAGATGGTTTTGTAAAAATTAGAGATATGATTCGTTTTATAACCAAAAATAACTCTATTGATTACAGTTTCGCCGTATATAATTCTGAAAAAGAAACCGGTCATAGAAATCGAGGAATGTTTCATATTTTAAAAAATTCTGAGTTACTTACTGGTTCAGAAGATAAATTGGATAATTATTTTAAACAATGTTCGATCGAAGTAACTGCTGAAGATTTAGCTAAAATTGGCTATTTTTTTGCCAATGATTGTGTGAGATTTGATGGAGATTCTACCTATAAAAATGCAGATTTTGGAAAATTAATAGAATCTCAAATGTTAATTGCGGGTATGTATGACGGAAGTGGAGTTTACGCGCGCAACGTTGGTTTACCTAGTAAATCGGGTGTTGGCGGAGGAATAACAGTTTCTGTGCCTAATAAGATGGGTATCGGAGTATTTAGTGCTCCGTTAGATGCACAAGGAAATTCTATTGCTGGGTATCATATGATTTTAGAATTTGCTAAAGAATACGATTTAAGTATATTTTAAAATAAAAAAGGTCGAATTTAATTCGACCTTTTTGTTTCTATAATTTAGCGTAATGTTGCTCCTAATTGAGTTTCTAGTTGTTGCTGAATTTTACTCATTATTTTTTCGATTTGAGTATCTGTTAAAGTTTTTTCAGCATCTTGTAATATAAAGCTAACGGCATACGATTTTTTACCTTCGGGTAATTTATCTCCTTGATAAACATCAAATAGATTAATGTTTTTAAGTAATGCTTTCTCCGTTAATTTCGCAATACTAAAAATTTGTTCAAAAGTAATAGCATTATCAATTAATAAAGCCAAATCACGACGAACTTCTTGAGTTTTAGGTAAATCAGTTACTTTAATTTTTGTAGAAACAATTTTTAAAATTGCATCCCAATTAAAATCTGCATAAAAAACATTTTGTTTAATATCAAAAGCTTTTAGAGTCGATTTTTTAACTAAACCAAATTCTACAACTGTTTCACGACCAAGTGTTAAAGCAATACCTTCTGCAAAAATATCATTTTCTACTGGTTTTGTAGTAGTTTTATCAATACCTAAGCGTGATAAAATACTTTGAACATATCCTTTAAAGTTAAAAAAATCGATAGTACGGCTTACATTTAACCAGCTTTCGCTAACGGTATTTCCAGTTACAGTTAAAGATAAGTGTTTGTTTTCAGAATAATCAGCAAAAATATTACCTCTTTTGTGGTATGTTTTACCAAATTCAAATAATTTTAAATCAGAACTTCTGCGGTTAATATTATAGCTAACAGCTTCTAAGGCACTAAATAACATTGATTGTCTCATAACTGACAAATCATTACTTAATGGCGTAAGCATAACAACATTATGTTCCTCTTTTAAATTTTCTGATAATTTTATATATTCTGGAGAGGTTAGCGAATTTGCCATCATTTCGTTAAAACCTAGTGTGGCTAATCCATCTCCAATAATATTTTGAATTTTATAATCTTCGTTACGAGCAGATCGTGACATTGATGCGTTAATTTTTGTACTTGTTTCGATATTATTATATCCATAAACACGTAAAATTTCTTCAATAACATCAATTTCTCTTTCTACATCAACGCGATACGATGGTATGGTAAGACCTAAACCAGCATCAGAAACGCTATTTACTTTAATATCTAACGATACTAATATTTTTTTAATCGTTTCGTTTGGAATTTCTTGACCAATAATTCGATTAACGTTTTCAAAATTTAATAAAACCTGATGATCTTCAATTTTTTTAGGATACAAATCTTCTACATCAGATGTTATTTCACCGCCAGCAACTTCTTGTATTAATAAGGCAGCATGTTTTAACGCATATTCTGTGATTGAAGGATCTATTCCTCGTTCAAAACGAAAAGAAGCATCTGTATTTAATCCATGACGTTTTGCAGCTTTACGAATTGTAACAGGATTAAAATAGGCAGATTCAAGGAAAATTTCAGTTGTATTTTGAGAAACTCCAGAGTTTTTACCACCAAAAACACCAGCCAAACACATTGGTCCGTTGTCATCACAAATCAGTAAATCATCTTCGTGTAAAGTTCGTTCAACATCGTCTAATGTTATAAACTTTGTTCCGGCAGGCATTGTTTTTACTATAACTTTTCCACCTTTAATTTTAGCCGCATCAAAGGCATGTAGTGGCTGACCTAATTCGTGTAATACGTAATTGGTAACATCAACAATATTATTTTTTGGTGTTAAACCAATAGCTTTTAATCGGTTTTGTAACCAAGCTGGAGATTCTTTTACTTTGATACCAGAAATGGTAACTCCGCAATATCGTGGAGCAAGTTTAGGATCTTCAACTTTAAGGTCCATTTTTAAGGTGCGTTTTTCAACCTTGAATTTAGAAACTGAAGGTGTTACTAATTCTTTAACAGTTTCTCCTTGTTGTAGTAATCCCGCTCTTAAATCGCGTGCTACTCCCCAATGACTCATGGCGTCAGCACGATTTGGAGTTAATCCAATTTCAAATACTTCGTCAATTTCTATTTCAAAAAGGTCTTTAGCTAATGTACCAGGAATTGTATCTTCAGGTAAAACCAAAATTCCTTCGTGTGATGAACCTAGTCCTAATTCATCTTCAGCACAAATCATACCGTGAGAATCTTCTCCACGAATTTTTCCTTTTTTGATTTCGAAAGAGTTACCTTCGGAATCAAATAATTTTGTACCAACGGTAGCAACTAAAACCTTTTGACCTTGTGCAACGTTAGGTGCACCACATACAATTTGTAAAGGTGCTTTTCCATCGCCCAAATCAACAGTTGTAACGCTTAATTTATCAGCATTTGGGTGTTTCTGGCATGTTAATACATAGCCTACAACGACGCCTTGTAAACCACCTTTTAAACTTTCGTAAGTTTCAATACCTTCTACTTCTAATCCTAAATCAGTAAGAATGGTGCTTACCTCGTCAGATGTTTTATTTATTTTGATAAATTGTTTTAGCCAATTGTATGAAATACGCATTGTATATTTTTTTTTGAGGTACAAAGATAACTCATCTGTTTAAAATATTCAATATCTACGGTAATTTTAAATATAAAAAAGAGATGATATTATGTTTGTTTAGTTTAAATGATGTATAAAATGATCAAGTTCTATATAATTAAGAAAGTCTAAGATATCTTAGACTTTCTTAATTATATAAATTCCTGTTGTTTATCCATAGGATTTAGGTGGTAATAATTTTGTTTTAATTTATTCTTGTAATTTATTCCAAGCTTGAGTTAAAAATATAGATTAATAATCGATAAACTCGATGGGAAAAAATCACAAAATTTCAGAAACATATTTTTTGATGTTACTTGCTATCGCATCAATAGGTAAATCGTTTGGATCACTTCCAAACGGATCTTCAATTTCTTCGGCAATAAGTTCTAAACTGGCTAGGACATAAAATATAAAAACTACAACCGGAATTACGTAGTACCCCAAATTAAATACATAACCAAAAGGCAGGGTCATGATATAAACAAAAATAAATTTTTTAATAAAAGCGCTATACGAATATGGAATAGGTGTGTTTTTAATCCGTTCGCTGGCTCCAATTACATCAGTAAAAGCCGTAAGGTCATCTTTAATGAATAAAATTTGCTCGTTTGTAAGCTTTTTTTCTTGATATAGTCGCTGAACTTTGCTGTGTAATAATTTTACTATTTGCAAAGGAATATGTTTTTGTTGATCGATTTCAGACTGAACTTGTTTTTCCAATTCATCTTCCTCCCAAAGCATTTTGCTTGTTTTCTCCTTTTTTAAATAAATTGCCAATTCGTTCGCAAAAATGGGCAAAATTGTTCTAAAATATTTTTTATCGTTTTCATGTTCAAGGATAGTAGCCATTTTAAGTGCAAAATTTCTAGAAATATTGGTTAACTGCCCCCAAATTTTGCGACCTTCCCACCAGCGGTCGTATGCAGTATTTGTTCGATAGGCTAATAGCAACGAAATAACAAAACCTAAAGTGCTATGCATTACTGTAATATTTTTTAGCTGGTCTCTTTCGGACAACTTCCAATATTCAATTTCTAAATAGCCAATAGCATACGAATAAAGGCCAATGGCAACCATCATAGGAAAAAGTTGTCTAAACGTATCAGATTTATGAAATCTAAAAATAAAAGTGAACCAATCTTTTGGGTTATACTGTACCATGACCTTGTTTATGTTTTTTTTGATAAGAAAGGTAAAAATAAAAATTAATTAGAGTGTGTTGATTTGTTTTTTATTTCAGGAACAAAAATTAGCTCAAAAATTGCGAGAATTGGTATGTGATCAGATATTTTTCGAGCTTGTTTTAGATCTTTAAACTCATTAAAAAATAAAATTGGTTTTGCATCTATTAGCCTAAATGATTCGGTATTATAAAAAATATGATCAAAAGCATTGGCTAAGCAATTATTATTTTTGCATTGTTGTTTTAATGAGGTTTTTTGATCAATAAAAACATCTCTAAATCCTAATTTTGATATTGGATTGAATACAGAGTGTGAATTTGGAAGATTAAAATCGCCTAAAAACATCAAATTCGTTCCGTAAATTTTTACATATTCTTTAAAGTATTTAATTTCTTTTTCTGGATTTTTATTTTTTGGAAGAGCGTGAAAATTAAAAATTTTGAATTCGATATTTTTATAAGTAAAGCTCCCAATATACGGTTCTCGTTCTATATAGTTAGCATAAATACTTTCTAGTTCGAACCGGCGTTTAATTTTAAATTTATTTTTTTTCCAAATAAAAGCATAGCGTTCGCTAACATTTGAGGTGCTTGATTGGGTTGGATTACTAAGACTATAATCCCAAATGTTTGATTTTCGATTTAATTGTTCAACAATTTTTGCTACCGCTTGAGCTCCACCATAGCCAGCAACAACCTCTTGCAAACAAATAATATCTGCTGGAGCAATTACTTCGGCTATTTTGTTAATATTTTCAGTTGTTTTACTTTTTCCGAGGTTTTTAATATTCCAGCTTAATACCGAAAATTGTTGTGAAAAACTATAAGTTATTGATAAAAGGCAAAATAAAAAGCTTAGTACTATACGCATGTCTTAAAAGGCTTAAAATGCAATACTAAGTATAATTAACGACAAAATACGTCGGTTATAAAATCATTTAAAAATAATTTAAAACTTGAATAATCTATTGATTGAATTATAGCCGTTATTTTTAGTTTAGGTTTAATTTTATCTATATTTAGGTAATAAATTATAAATTATAAAAATATTTTATTTTCCGTTAAGCTTTTGGTGCGCTACTTTATCAGCCATTATTGGTGTTTTTTTAAAGTTAAATAAAATACCATATGGTATCAATTTGTTACTTTTTGGGTTGCTATTTTCTTTAATTTATATTGTAATTGGAATTATTGAAGTTAATAAATCAATAAAAATAAAGTCTGACAATACCAAAGTGTTTTGGACGATATGTTTTTTAGCTTTTCCAGCTATTACAGGACTGTTTTATTTAGTAAAAAGAAAAAACATTTAATTTTTAATTGATAATTTAAGTATAAAAGCTTGATTTTAATCAGGCTTTTATACTTAAATTTAAGACCTATTAAATAAAAAATTTTATGAAAAAAATTGCGTTATTACTTTTATCAATTAGTTTTTTTATGCAAGGTCAAAATGCCAAATTTAATACAGATGAGTTAACCTTAATTAAGTCAGGTTCTTCACAAGAACCTATGCGAGTGTTACAAACGACCAATCCTGATGATCTTGATTTTTTAACTCAAAAAACCGAGAATATTAAATTGAGCGATAAAAATATAAAAGTCTTAGCTGATAGAATGCTTGCAACTGTTTTGGATCCTAAAAGTAGGGGAGTTGGTATTGCTGCGCCACAAGTTGGTATTGCACGTAAAGCATTTTGGGTAAAACGTATGGATAAAGTTGATCAACCTTTTGAGTTTTTTGTGAATCCTAAAATTACTTGGTACTCTGATATTAAACGATATGGTAAGGAAGGTTGTTTATCAATTCCAGATCAATCTGGATTGGTGTATAGAAGTTTAGTTATTCAAATAGAATATTTTGATTTAGACGGGAATTTTCATAATGAAATAGTTGAAGGTTTTACAGCGGTTATTTTTCAACATGAATACGATCATTTAGAAGGTATTCTTTATCCAGATCAAATAGAAAAATCTGAATCAATAGAATATGTAAAGTCAGAGAGTCAAAATGAATTATATTACCCAATATAAAACGTACTATAATTTTTACTAGTTTAAAGTTGATTATAAAAAAAGAGAAGCTTATTCAAGCTCCTCTTTTTTTATTTTTAATTCGATTAACTCAACCGAATTACGATACATTTTTAAAATGGTTCCGGTATATAGATCCAAATCAACAATATCTCCTTCTTTTAATTCGGTTTCTTCACACTTTTCAGAAACTAGCCCTGCTAAAGTATCATAATGTTCACTTTCATCAAAAGGATAAGGTATTAGGCGATTAATATCGCTGATATTATTGTGAGAATTAACAACAAAGATATTAGGTTCTTTTTCAAAAACAATTGGTTCCTCGTTATCATATTCATCCTGAATTTCACCAACTAATTCTTCTAAAATATCCTCAAGGGTTACCAATCCAATAAAATCACCAATTTCATCGGTTACTATGGCAACCTGTACATGTTTTTGCTGAAAAGTTTTTAGAAGATTTTTTATTAAAGTAGTTTCAGATGCAAAAAGAGGTGCTCGTAATATATTTTTAATATCAAAATCTTCTCCTTTTTGTGCATAGGCTCTAAATAAATCTTTAGTATGTAGTACACCAATAATGTTTTCTTGATTGCCTTCGTAAACAGGATATCTAGAATAACCTTCACTTAGTGTGTATTTTATTACATCTTTAACGGGAGTTGTAATGTCTATAATCGAAACATTTTTCTTTGTTGTAAAAACGTTAGTTACACGTCTATCATCAAAATCAAAAACATTATGAATTAAGTCTCTTTCAGTTTGCTCAATAGCTCCACCTGCCTGACTTTCAGTGATTATCATACGTAACTCTTCTTCACTATGAATGTCTGAACCATGGATAGGTTTAATACCAACTGCTCTTAAAATTATATTTGCTAAACCATTCATTACATATATAATAGGTTTAAATACAGCATAAAAAATGCGTAAAGGCCAAGCAATAGCAAAAGTGGTTTTAGCAGGAAATTGTATAGCTAACGATTTTGGAGCTAACTCTCCGAAAACAATATGTAAAATGGTAATAATTGCAAATGCAATTGGGAATGATATATTTCGTGCAATGGATTCCCATTCAGCACCAGTAAAACCAAATACATCAAAACCTTTAATAATAACTGGAGTTAATGAACTTTCACCCACCCATCCTAATCCTAAAGAAGCTAAGGTAATACCAAGTTGAGTAGCTGCAAGATAAGAATCAAGATTATTTACAATTTTCATGGCAGCATTCGTATTAGAAGAACTACTAAGACCTTGCTGTACTTGGATTTGTGAGGTTCGTACTTTAACAATGGCAAACTCTGCCGCTACGAAAAATCCGTTTAAAAAAACTAAAAATAAGGTAAGTAAAAGTTTGGCGACCGATATGTCGTCCGATAAAGAATTAACGGTAGCGTTTGCTACCACACTCAGGGGTATTGTTTCCATAAATTAAAATTATAAAATATAAACTCTTTTGTTTTTTTGAGTTTCAATTTTCTAATATACAAAATTATCAATTCATATGAAATAATTGATACATAATGCAAAAAATTACTAATTTTTATTTTTACTAAATATTTGGCAGTTTTAAGCTATAATTTGCACTTTACTTTTACCATTGCCTTGTGGTAAAACTTCGATTTTGACTGTTAATCTGTCAATTACCGAATCTAAATGTGATATTATCCCAATCATTCTGCCTTGGTTTTGTAAATTTTCTAAAGCTAAAAAAGCAGTTTCTAATGAATTTGGGTCTAAACTTCCAAATCCTTCGTCAATAAATAACGATTCAACCTGTAGCTGAGTTGATGAAATAGTTGACAAAGCCAAAGATAATGCTAGTGAAATTAAAAACGTTTCTCCGCCAGAAAGCGAATTGGTTGCTCGTTTATTATTTGCCATATATTGGTCTATAACCAAAATGGATAAGGTTTCATCAATACGTTCTAAAATATAGCGATTATTTATTTGTTGTAATTGTGCGTTAGCAGCTTGTAATAATAGGTCGAGCGTATATTGTTGGGCTAATTTTTTTAACTTGTCACCACTTGCACTTCCTAATAAACCGCTTAATTCTGCCCACTCATTATAATCGGGTAATAATTCTTCACGTTTTGTAAGTAATTCTTTTTGCGAATTAATATTATTGTTATGGTTTATCTCTTTTCCTTTTTCAGTAATTAATTTTTTTTGCAACTCTTCACTTATTGTTTCAATTTTAATTTTTTCCAATTTAATATCCTCCAAGCTTTGTTTTGGAGTATTAGTAGTTTCGTGTTTTTCGAATTGATTGGTTAAAGTTATTTTTTGACCTTCTAATTTTAAAAGTTGCTGCTTATTTTGTTCAATTTTTTCGCGAGTATTCATAACCCATTCATGAGAATATTCGCAAAGTTTTTGTAATTCCTCCATATCTAAAACAACATTTGTTTCTAGTTTATATTTTGATATAAAATCTAAAACTAGATGGTTATTTTGTTCAATTTTTTGTTGATAGTTATGAACTTGTTTTTCATTTTCTTCGCAAGAAGTTTTTATTTTAATTTGATTTGAATGTAAAACTTGCCATTTTTCTTGTAGTTTTTGTAACAATAAACTCTGTTGGTTTAATTTATTTTTAAGTTCTTGTTCAATAACATCAACTTGTTGTCCATTAAAATAATTATTTCGAAGTGTTTTTTGCTGATCAAATTCTTGAATAACTTTATTTAAACTTGTTGATAAATCATTATATTCTTTAGTTTTTTCCTCTAATGAAGCTTTTAATTTTGCCAATTCATTATCATATTGGCTAATTTCTGTCTTTAAATCAGCTATTTTTTTAACATTTTTGTTCCAAAGTTCAATTTGATTAAAAACGATCTGTTTAAAACCATTTGCATTTTGTTCGAATTGAATTTGCCAATCTACCTGATTAATAATTTTACTTAGTTCAGCTAGACTTTCAATTTGTTGATTACGAAGTTTAGCACCATCAATTTTAATTTGCTCTAACTTATTTTTAAATTTTTCTTCTGCAACATTTAATTCATTCAGTGTTTGATTAATTTGTTCAAGCTCAAAAGCAATTTTCGTTTTGTCTTTTTCTTTTTGCTCAATAGTATTCTGAACTGCAATAATTCTATCAATAAAGCTTGTTATTTCAGCCAGTTCATTTTTTTTAAGTTCGAATAGTTGCTCAATATCTGCTAGTACATTTTTGTTTTCAAGATTTAAATTATATGCAGTAACACAATTGCTCTGCCAATTTTCTGATAAAAGTTTCAGTTCTAAATCTAGTTCTATATTTTTAACCTGTAACGAATCTAAATTTCCCTTTAAATTATCAGCTTGAGTTTTATGTTTCGTTTCAGCCGAAAAAAGTTCTTTTTCTTGCTTTTCAAGATTTTTTAAATCTACTTCTGCCTGAAATAATAAATCATTAAGTACAGTAACTTTTGCTAATTTATGGTCGGTACTTCCACAAACTGGGCATTCGTGGCCTTCTTCTAATTGACTTCGTAAATGCAGCACATCTTTAGAATTTTCTAGTTTTAATTTAGCAACATAAAAAGCTTGCTGTTTTAGCTTCTCGCTTAATAGAATAATTGAATCTTCAACTTTTTTTAGTTGAATTATTTCATTTTCCAAGTTTTTTTCAGATAGATTTTTTTCAGATTTTGTATTCTCGTTTTGTTTTAAAATTTTAGTATAATCAGTAGCAATTACTTTTAAATCTTTTAAAACAGACAGTTCATTATTTAGCGTGCTTTGTTTTGCAATATTTTGCTCGATATTTTGATTTCCTAAAAGTGATTTTTGAGTTTCAATTTCGGATACAATTTGATTTACTAGCTTTTCAAATTCTGCCTTTTTTATTTTGGTATTATTATGGTTTTCAGCACTTTTTTGTGCGTCCAATTTTATGTTTTTATGGTCAGTTAAAAGTAACTCAATATCATTATTTACAAGTTCTAATTGCTGAAATTGATGTTGTAATAAACTGCTGTTTTCTGCCCAATTCTCAACCAATTTATTGGTCGAAAACCATAAATTAATTTGATCTATTTGCTTGTTTTTAGATTCTGTTATTTTACTAGTCGCGTCAAAAGCATTTGTTGTATTTTCAATTTCTAAAGCTCGTGCTTTAGATTTTAAAGTTTGTTCTTCAATGTTTTTATTAGCTTGTTGTAATTTTATATCCAGCTCTCTAGCAACTAAATAAAGAGGTTCATTTAATATTATTTGCTGCTCAATAGCTATTTTTGTTTCTGTTTCAGTAACAATATGTGTATGTAAAGTGTTAATTTCATTTTGCAATGAACCGAATTCATTTTTTAAATGAGTGATTTTTTTCTCTAACGAATTTTGATCTAAGTTAAACTGCTTGTTTTCAATAACAAGCGGTTTAATTTCTTGAACTTTTTCAATATTTTTTAACAAATCACTTTCAGTTTTAAGCGTTATAACCTTTAGTCGGGCTTGTTCTAAATCTGAATTTATTTTATTGATTTGCGAGTTTAAATCTTCTTTGATTTGATACCAATTTTCAGAAGTTTTAAGTTGATCAGCATTTATTTTAATACTTTCTATCTCGACTTTTAGTTCATTAATTGTTTTAGTTAAAGCCGTAATTTCTTCTTCGGTTAATAAATTTAATGCGTTGATTTGATTATCTATTTGTTGAAATTCATCTTTTATTTGATTGTTTTTTTCATAAATCGCTTTAGATATTTCTGAATAGATTTCAGTTCCTGTTAATTTTTCTAATATTTGTGCACGGTCGTTGTCTGATGCGTTCAAAAACGCCTGGAAATCTCCTTGAGCTAAAATCACCGATTTTGTAAATTGCTTAAAATCTAGTCCAATCAACACTTTTATTTGTTCTAGAACTTTTGTGATTTTATTGTCTGGGAAAGGCTCGTTTAAAGTTTCATTAAATAAAAGTATACTTACGTTTTGTAGTTTTCCGGCAGCTTTGTTATTAGCCCTTCTTAAAAGCCAAGTACTTCTCCAAATGTGTCCATCAATGGCTTTAAAACGCACTTCGGCACTTCCAGACGAGGCACCACGGCGCAATAAATTTTGTGAATTATTGATTGACAGGGTGTCTTTTTCGTATTTTATATTTGTATTTGCCGTAGTTCTATCTAACCGTGGTGTAGTGTTATATAAAGCCAAACAAATGGAATCGATAATAGTTGATTTTCCTGCACCAACAGGTCCGGTTATTCCAAATAAGCCTATATTAGAAAATATTTTGCTTTCAAAATCAATAAGAAATGGACCTTCTATCGAGGTAATATTATTTATTTCTACACTTAATATTTTCATTTTTTAAACTTTAGTATTAGCTAATTCATTTAAAACTAAATTTATTTTATTTAGTTGACTTGTTTTTAGAGGTTCAGAACTTTTTTGGAATATTATTTTTTCGATAAATTCTAATGGTTTAATCTGATCTAGATATTCGATTTCCTGAAAATTTGGATCCGAATTAGTTCTGTTTTCTACCACTTTGGCTGGTGTTATTTTAACTAATTTGGCATTTATTGAATTAAATTTTTGTTTAATTTCTTCACTAATACCCATATTGGTATTGGTGATGTTAATTTGAACTTCTACATAAGGTTTAATTTTAGCGTCAGCTAATTCGTATTGCAATCGATCTAGGTGCAACATTATTTGTTCTAAATTACCTGGTTTTTCAGGAATAGTCAATAACGGAATTAAAACGGGTATTTCCAGACTTTCTATGCTGTTTAGCTTAGAATCAATATCCAGCAAGAGTACTTGATGTTTGTAATTTTTTTCAGAAAAAGATAATGGAATTGGGCTTCCGCAATAGCGAATATGATTTTGACCACCCACTTTTTGAGCTTTATGAATATGGCCAAGTGCAACATAAGCAAGTTCGGCTGGAAAATCAGAGGCCGATATCATTTCGATTCCGCCAATAATATCTCGTTCTGAAGTGTCTCGATCATTAATTTTTATTCCTAAAGCATGTAAATGTCCCATTGCAATTATGGCTTCGTTTTGTGTTGCCATTTGTTTCGCTACCTCAAAACATTGTTCATAATACTTTTTAATACCACTTTGATAGTCATAAATTCCAGATTCGTTTGCTGGATATTCACCTAGGCGTAAAAATGGAACCGCCATACAAATTACATCGGGTCCATTATTTGGATCGTTCAATCTAAAAACTAAATCTTCGTATCGAATTGTTTTATCTACATTTAATTTCGAATTTCCTACGATTTTTATATTTGTATGCTGCAATAGTGGAATAGGTTGCTCCAACCGTAACGCAGAATCATGATTTCCACCCGTAAAAATAAATTGCACTAACGGCAGTTGGTTAGATACCTTTTGTAAAAACTGATAAAGCATACTAATTGCTTTATTTGAAGGGTTAGAATTGTCATAAACATCACCACTTACCAGTACTACATCTATTTTTTGTTCTTGAATAGTTTCGAACAGCCAAGTCAAAAAAGCTTCATGCTCAATGGTTCTATCATTATCATAAAATGTTTGACCTAAATGCCAATCAGCGGTATGTAAAATTTTCATAAGCAGGTTACTTTTTGTAAAAGTAGCTAACAAAAAAGACAAAATAAGACTTCTGTTTTATTTTTTATTATTATAATTGTATTCCAAATTAAAAAAATAAATTTATGAAAAAAGGTTTTCTTGTACTGATGACGTTATTCTCTTTCATTTTAACATCTTGTTATTCGGATGATGATTACGAGAAGGTAGAGGTTATTGGTGCAGCTAAAGAAGTTATATTAACTGTAAAAGATATTAATGGAAGAATCATGCCCGGAACACCGATTTATGTCTTTGCCGAAACTAATTGGTCTATTAATAGTGACAATTTTGAAAAGGCAGATTATAAATTGACTACTGATAAGTCGGGTATTGCAATTGTAGATAATATTTTTTCTAAAATTGGTGCTGACGAAAATAAAAACACTAACGATTTTAGATTTATTGTTACTTATACTTTAGATGGAGTTGAGAAACAAAAAGAAGAAAAAATATTAATTAAGAGTGATTATCTTTCATTTTCTCACATGATTATTTGTGACTAAAAATATAAAAAGCTCAAGATTTTTTCTTGAGCTTTTTTATTAAATATCTTCTTGTTTTTGCCCCATCATCATTAAATAAGCTTTCAAGAACTCATCAATTTCCCCATTCATAACGGCATCTACCGCACTGGTTTCATGAGTTGATCTAACATCTTTTACTAATTTGTAAGGGTGCATTACGTAATTACGAATTTGAGAACCCCATTCAATTTTCATTTTATTGGCTTCAATTTCATCTCTTTTTGCCTGACGTTTTTTCAATTCAATTTCGTACAATTGAGATTTTAAAAGTTGCATAGCTTTGGTTTTGTTATCGAGCTGAGAACGAGTTTCAGAATTTTCGATAATTATTCCAGTTGGATGGTGTCGTAATCGTACCGCAGTTTCTACTTTATTTACATTTTGTCCACCTGCACCAGACGATCTCATAGTTTCCCATGAAATATCAGCCGGAGAAATATCAACTTCAATCGTATCATCAGCTAACGGATAAACATAAACCGAAGCAAAAGAGGTGTGGCGTTTTCCATTACTATCAAAAGGTGAGATACGAACCAATCGATGCACACCATTTTCACCCTTTAAATATCCAAAAGCATATTCTCCTTCAATTTCTAAAGTAACCGTTTTTACACCTGCTACTTCACCTTCTTGAAAGTTTAGTTCTTTAATTTTATAGCCTTGTTTTTCACCCCACATCATATACATTCGCATTAACATAGCTGCCCAATCACACGATTCGGTACCACCGGCACCAGCTGTAATTTGTAAAACGGCACTCATATTATCACCTTCGTTAGAAAGCATATTGCGAAATTCTAGATTTTCTATCTGAGAAATTGTATCTAAATATTGTTGATTTACATCATCTTCTGTGGCATCACCATCTTTGAAAAATTCAATTAAAATTTGTAATTCTTCGTTTAATGCATTGGCTTTTTCAAAATTATCAATCCATTTTTTCTTAGATCGAATATTTTTGACAATTACTTCGGCCTGTTTTGCATTGTTCCAAAAATCGGGTGCAAAAGTTTTTTCTTCTTCGTTGGTTACTTCAATAATTTTTTTATCGATGTCAAAGATACCTCCTTAACGCACCAAGGCGCTCAATAATGTTCTTCTGTTGTTCTGTATTTACCATAAATTAATGTATTTTTACTAAATACAAAAATAGTCAATACTTTTTAATAAAATGGAAATTAATTTAACGAGTGATACGGTTACAAAACCTTCGACTGCAATGCTTGAAGCAATGTTTAATGCAGAGGTAGGGGATGATGTATTTAATCAAGATCCAACAGTAATTGCCTTGCAGAATTCTGTGGCTAGTTTATTTGGAAAAGAATCCGCTTTGTTTTTTCCGTCTGGAACAATGGCTAACCAAGCGGCAATAAAGTTACATACACAACCTGGTGATCAGTTAATTTGCGATCACTTCTCTCATGTGTATTTATTTGAATCAGGTGGTGCAGCTTTTCATAGCGGCGTTACTTGTGCAACAATTGTGGGTGATAGAGGTATGATAACTGCAGAGCAAGTTTTGGATAAAATAAATGATCCGAATGCTTTTTACGAACCAAAATCGGCTTTAGTTTGTATTGAAAATACTACAAATAAAGGTGGAGGAGCATGTTATGATATAGATGAACTGCTTAAAATTAAAAGAGTTTGTTTGGATAATAACTTAAAACTTCATTTAGATGGCGCTCGTTTATGGAATGCTTTGGTTGCCCAAAAACAACATCCTAGAACTTTTGGTGAAATTTTCGATACCATTTCGGTTTGCTTTTCAAAGGGATTAGGAGCTCCAGTAGGTTCTATGTTAATTGGGGATTCGGAAACAATTAAACGTGCTATTAGAATTAGAAAATTATTAGGAGGTGGCATGAGACAAGTTGGATATTTAGCAGCTGGTGCTTTGTATGCTATACAAAATAACGTTTCTAGGTTAGAGCAAGATCACCAACGAGCTAAAGAATTAGGAGCTAATTTAGCTGTACTTAATTGGGTTGATAAGGTTGAGCCTGTAGAAACAAATATCGTCATTTTCTCGGTTAAAAGAAACTTTAATTATTTACATATTATTGAATTTTTAAAGCAAGAAGGTATTTTTATTAGTGCCTTAGGAACAAATAAATTACGAATGGTAACGCATCTAGATTATACGGAAGAGATGCATTTAATAGTTTTAGAAAAATTACAAACTTTAGTATTTTTATAAAATCAAGAAAGGATTATCAATACGTATTGATAATCCTTTCTTGATTTTATAGAGGGTTGGTATTACATACCACCCATCATTTCTTCACCACCCATCATTTCTTCTCTTTTTCCGCGCTCTTTTTCATTTTTTGCTCGGTTAAAACGGTAAGTAAATGTAAGATTTATTTGTCTTTCTCTCCACTGCATTTCAGAAGTTGAAATTACTGAAGCTAAATTAGTTTCCATTCTACGTTTTCTTGAATTAAATAAATCCTGTACATTTAAAGCAAGAGTAGCTTTATCATTTAAAATATCTTTGCTAAAGCCCATATTTACACCTGTTTCAGACTTTACTTTTCCTTGTGCTCTAGTTTCTGGCGCACGATATGAAATATTTGTTTGCCAATCAATTTTTCCTGGCAAAGTAACTTTAGATGTTAAACGTGCATTTGCAGCAAACGTTTTGTTATCAAAATTTTGAGTGATTATTTGATTTTGAAAATTTGTATAAGAATAATCTCCTTTAGATTCACTTCTGAATAAGTTAATGTTAGCATTTAATCTCCACCATTTAAACGGATTATACATTACATTTGCTTCAGCACCATATCTATACTCAGTAGCTAAATTTATTGGTGAGCTTAAAATCACTGGTACTCCGTCTACAAATGAACCTGACTCACGAGATACAAATTGATAGGCATCTTCTGTATGATTTAAATAGACAGAAGCGTTAAATGTAACCTTTTTACTAAATTTAGTCATATATCCAAGGTCAAAAGCGTTAGTTTTAGAAGGATCTAAATCTGGATTTCCTTGAAATAAATTAATGTTAGATGAGTAATTAGAAAATGGGTTTAACATTCTACCTCTAGGTCTATTAATACGGCGACTATAACTTAATGTTAAATTAGTATCATCATTAATTTCATAAGCTACAAATGCACTTGGAAAAAAGTCATTATAACGCTTTGTATTGAAATTTTGTGAAATGAGTTCGTTTACGTTAATTTTAGAATCTTCCCATCGTAAACCTAATAGATAAGAAAATTTATTAATCTTAGATCCAAATTGAGAATATAACGCATTTACTTTTTCTTGATATTGGAAAGTATTGGTGTATAAATTATTAGTTACCCAATTTCCACCACTCAACGAATCAACTTGAAAAGCAGTTGTCATATCAGAATAACTTCCTCTATACCCAGCCTCAAACTGAGATTTTTCTCCAATTGGTAATACGTAATCTACAGTACCAACCATTTGACGTTGTTTTTCGTCACTTAAAGTTTGTTCGTTTAAAATTTTATTTAGCGTTGTGCCATTTGTAATATCTAGAATTGTTGCATTTTGATTGTCAAAATTACTTGACACAGTACCATCAAAAATTAATTTGTGACCATCTTTTGCAAATTTTGTTTCTAAGCGAGTATTGTATTCGATAGCTTTACGCTTAC
>Ga0233372_1000528_pt1 | contig 17069 bp, 12 predicted proteins | sample ElkDunMinimDraft_4_FD_191538 | JGI IMG/M metagenome (GOLD analysis project Ga0233372, IMG submission 191538) | Fecal eukaryotic communites from dung pellets of Tule Elk in California, USA - Elk Dung D8 | ecosystem: Host-associated > Mammals > Digestive system > Large intestine > Fecal | place... | reverse complement strand
ATATGAGACGCCTGGTCAAGATGCGGGATGGCGACGCAATCTCGACGTGAGGGGCGCACATCCCCTACCACCACGATCGAGGAGCACACGATGTCCGAGCAGGTCCCCCAGGTTGCACCGCCGAAGTCGCGCAAGGGGGTGTGGATCGTCGCAGCCGTCGTCGCGCTCGCCGTGGTCGTCGGCGTCTTCCTCGCCGTACGCGGTGGCGACGACACGGCTGCCGGGATGACCAAGGTCAAGCTCGGAGTCGTCGGCGCGAGCGACCCGTACTGGAAGACCTTCGAGGAGGAGGCCGCCAAGGAGGACATCGACGTCGAGGTGATCGACTTCGCCGACTACGCGCAGCCGAACCCGTCGGTCAGCGAGGGCGAGATCGACATCAACCAGTTCCAGCACATCATCTACCTCGCCGACTACAACGTGAAGAACGACGACGACCTCTACCCGATCGGGTCGACGGCGATCTACCCGCTCGGCCTCTACTCGAAGAAGGTCGACTCGGTCGAGGCGATCAAGGACGGCGACACCGTCGTCGTGCCGGACGACGACACCAACCAGGCGCGTGCCCTCCTGCTCCTGCAGTCGGCCGGCCTCATCTCCCTGAAGGACGGCGGCAGCCCGTTCTCCACGCTCAACGACGTCGAGGACTCGTCCCGCGTGAAGGTCCAGGCCCTCAAGGCCGACCTCACCCCGACCTCGCTCCCCGACGTGGCGGCGGCCGTGATCAACAACGACTTCGTCGAGAAGGCCGGGCTGACGTTCGCCGACGCGCTCGTCACCGACGACGCCAAGGACCCCAGTGCGCAGCCGTACGTCAACATCTTCGCCGTGCGCGCGGGTGACAAGGACGACGCGACGTACCGCAAGCTCGTCGAGATCTTCCAGAACAGCCAGCCGGTCATCGACGGGCTGCAGAAGGTCTCCGGCGACACAGCAGAGGTCGTGAAGATCCCGGCTCCCGAGCTGGAGAAGACCCTGAAGACCGTCGAGTCGCAGATCCAGGCGCAGTAGTCCCCATGGCTCTCGTCGAGATGCGTGGCGTCTCGAAGGTGTTCCCGGCCTCGTCGCGCGGCGGCTCGCCCGTCCGTGCGATCGACGACGTCGACCTCGACGTCGAGGCCGGGGACATCTACGGGATCGTGGGCTACTCCGGCGCCGGCAAGTCGACCCTCATCCGCCTGGTCAACGCGCTGGAGAGTGCGACGACCGGGTCGATCCGGGTGGACGGCACGGAGATCGTCGGGCTGCGGGAGCGGCAGCTGCAGCGCGTACGGCTGGGGATCGGGATGATCTTCCAGCAGTTCAACCTGCTGCGCTCGCGCACCGTGTACGGCAACGTGATGTACCCCCTCCAGGTCGCCGGCGTCGACAAGCGCGAGGCGCACGCCCGCGTGGCGGAGATGCTCCAGTTCGTCGGCCTCGCGGAGAAGGCGCACACCTATACCGACCAGCTCTCCGGCGGTCAGAAGCAGCGCGTCGGCATCGCCCGTGCGCTCGCCACGTCGCCGAAGCTGCTGCTCGCCGACGAGTCGACGAGCGCCCTGGACCCGGAGACGACGCAGGAGGTTCTCGCGCTCCTGCGCCGCGTCAACGAGGAGCTGGGCCTCACGATCATCGTCATCACGCACGAGATGGAGGTCGTGAAGTCGATCGCCGACAAGGTGGCGGTGATGGAGGCCGGGCGCATCGTCGAGCGCGGTCCCGTCTTCGACGTCTTCTCCGCTCCCCAGCAGCCGGTCACGCGCCGTTTCGTGTCCACGATCATCGACGACGTGCCGGAAGCGGAGGCGCTCGCGGCGCTCCGTACGCGCCACCCAGGCCGGTTCGTGCGGATCGCGTTCCGCGACGAGGGCGTACGTCAGGCCGACGTGTTCGCCGAGCTGATCCGGCGTGACGTCACGTTCGAGCTCGTCCACGGAGGGATGGAGGACGTCGGCGGTCGTACGTTCGGCAACCTCACGCTCTCGCTGCAGGGCGCCGACGCCGAGGTCGACGCGGCGCTCGCCGCGATCGGTGCACGCATCGACACCCAGGAGCTGCGATGACCGCCCCGTACGGAATCAGCGCGGGTGACCTCCTCGCCGCCGACACCCAGATGGGCGAGCTGTGGCCGCTCTTCTGGGAGGCGACGTGGCAGACGCTCTACATCGTCGCCGTCGCGCTGGTCCTCGGTGGCCTGATCGGGATGGTGCTCGGTATGGCGCTGTACGTCACGCGCCCGTCGGGTCTCTACCCGAACCGCTTCGCGAGCGTCGTCCTCAACGTCTTCGTGAACTTCTTCCGCCCGATCCCGTTCGTCATCCTCATCGCCGCCCTCCAGCCGTTCGCGCGGCTGGTCGTCGGCATCGGCATCGGCAACCGGGCGATCATCTTCGCGATGACGTTCGCCGCGGCGTTCGGGATCTCGCGCATCGTCGAGCAGAACCTCGTCACCGTCGACCCCGGCGTCATCGAGGCTGCACGGTCCATGGGCGCCGGCCGCCTGCGGATCATCCGTACGGTGCTGGTCCCCGAGGCGCTCGGCCCGCTGATCCTGGGCTACACCTTCGCCTTCGTCGCGGTGGTGGACATGTCGGCGATCGCCGGTGTCATCGGCGCCGGTGGCCTGGGCAACTTCGCCCTGCAGTACGGCTACCGCCAGTTCGACACGGTCGTGACCTGGACCGCGGTCATCATGATCGTGATCATCGTGCAGGTGGTGCAGTTCGGCGGGAACTCTCTCGCCCGCCGCGTCCTGCGGCGCTGAGCCAACAGACGACGAAGGGCCCGGCACGCATGACGTGCCGGGCCCTTCGCGCGCTCACTTGCTGGGTTCGATGTTGCAGTCGATCTTCGGGTTGGCGCCCACGTAGTTGAGGGGGCCGGCGATGATCGTCACGGTGATCGTGCCGAGCTTGGCGCAGTTCGCGTCGGAGCCACGGAAGTAGCCGCGCTGGGCGGCCGCGAGGGCGCCGATCACGAGCCACACGACGATGATCACGGTGACGACCTGACGGGTGGACGCTTTCCTGGTCGTTCGAGCCATGAAGTCCTCCTGCAAGACGGGTCCGCCGCGGGGTTGACGGACGAGGCGTCACGCTAGCGAAGATCCTCCTCTGTGCGCGAGTCCGGGATCAGGACGGGCCGCCGGCGCTCCATCACAGTCAGCCGTCCATCGCAGAGGGCTACCTGTGTTCGGACCGCTCCCGGTCCGCGCGAGCCAACCACGCCAGCGCCCTCACGCTTTCCCAGGAACCGGGCTTCAGGTCCGTCGCGGCGTTGACCGCGGACGCGTACAGGCTCTCCGCTTCGGGTCGACCGTGGGCTTCGATGGCCAGCATCGACAGGGCCTCGACGCTGGCCCAGGAGCCCGGCTTCAGCCCAGAAGCCGCATCCAACGCCTGCTCGAGCGGCGTACGTCCATCCTGGCGTCTTGCGAACACGAGCATCGTCTCCGTAGCAGGGGAACCGAAACGCACCCGGCAACCACGAGAGTGCGCGCTCAGACTAGGTGTCCGGCCCTCGCGCGTGGAACGGCGTTGTCCGAACTGTGACGTGAGAGGGGCGGCACCCGCGTGAGCCGGTGCCGCCCCTGTGTCGTGTCGCCGGCGCGTCAGCGCTTGACGGACACCACCTTCACGGCGGAGGTGCTCTTGCCGTACCGGCTGTCGCCGCCGTACACGACCTTCACACGGAGCCTCTTCGCCTTCGGCGCCTTGTACGACACCGTGACGGCTCCCTTCGCGGCGGTGGTGAGGCGGACGGACCTGACGGGCTTGTACGCGCCACCGTTCTTCTTCACGTACACCGTCACGGTGCCGGTCGGCTGCGTCCCGGCGACGGCGCCGCGCACCTTCGCCGTGACCGTCAGCTTCTTGCCACGCTTGACCGATGCCTTGCTCGTGACGGTCGAGGTGGTCGCCTTCTTCGCCACCCGCAGCGCGGCGGTCGCCGTCGCGCTCGCGGCGGCCTCCTCCGTGCCGAGGAACCGTGCCGTGACCGTGTAGGCGGAGGGCGCCAGTGTCGCCGGCAGGGTGAAGCCTGCCCGCCCGTCGGTGAGCGTCACCGAGCGCTTCACCTTGCCGTACCCGATCTCCACGATCCCGTCGGGCGATCCGGCGACAGCGACCTGGCCCCGCACCGCGGTACCGAACGTGGTGCCCGTCGCGGACAGCACGAGCGCGAGGGTGGATCGGTCTTTCGCGAGGGTGAGCGTCGTCGTCGCGGACACCGAGGCGTCGGTCGTCGCCGTCGCTCCGTACGCCGCGGCGAGCGTGTGCGTCCCGGCCTTCAGGCCGGCGATCGTCAGCGTCGCGACGCCGTCGGTGACCTCGGCGGTCCCGAGCACGGTGCCGCCGTCGGTGAACGTGACCGTGCCGCCCGTCGCGCCCGACACCGTCGCCGACAGGGTGACGGGCCGGTTGATCGCCGGGAGCTCCGGATCGAGGGAGAGCGTCGTCGCGGTGGTGCCGAGGACCGTGAGGTCGACGACCGCACTGCGGCTGGAGCCGGCACCCGTCGCCGTCACGGTGACCGGACCCGTCTCCGCGTCGGCCGGGACCACGAGGTCGTACGAGACGGTCCCCGAGGCGTCGGCAGCGGCGACTCCGCTCGCGGTGTCTCCCCAGGCGATTGCGACCGACTCGCCGGCGCGGAATCCGCTTCCGGTCAGCGTCGTGGTCTCACCGGGGCCGGGCGTCACGTCGCTCGCGTCGAGCGCGTGGGTGGCCCCCCGCGCGGAGAGCTCGGCGCACGCGTCGCCAGGCGTCCCCACCGCGGGCACCGGCGTCGCGGCTCCGGTGAGGCCGTCGTCCTCACGGACCGTCAGCCAGTCGAGGGCTCCCGTGCCCATCACGCCGTTGCCGGTGTTGGTGACGGTCGCCCGGAAGGTGACCTCAGCGGCGGCGGACGGGGCGCTGTCGCCGTACGTCGGGGCCGACACGACCTTGCAGACCTCACCGGGAGCGAAGGTCACCTTCTCCATCGCGCGGCCGACCTTCGACGACGCGTTCGCGGTGCCGAGCACCGACGCGTACGCGACGACCGGCAGGTCCGACGGACGGTCGAGCGTCACCGCGACGTCCACCGTCCCGGGACCGCGGCCCTCCTCGACGCGCTGCGCGCCGACGTTGACCGAGGAACGGGTCCTCGGCTCCGGGTTGCCGAGCGACGTCGACTCGAGAGCGAGGTCGGAGATCAGCGCCGTCCCGGCCGTCGTGCCGCCACCGAGGCGGACCTCCCGGAGGTCGGTGAGGTCCAACCCGAGACCCGCGAGGGGCAGGTTGACCTGCTGGAGCACGATCTTGCCGAGCATCGCCGCCCCGGTCCCGGTGCTGATCGGCAGGCGCTGGAGCGCGAGCGGGTTGAGCTCCGAGACCGGCGTGGTCACCGAGGCGCCCGAGCCGTCGACGAGCGTGATCGTCAGATCGGTCGACGTGCTGACGGACTCGTCGGCGGCGACCTTCAGCGACAGGCGGTCGTACGAGGAGGCGTCACGCGCCTTGCGTGGCACGGTGAGACGCACCTCGTCCGTGGCGCTGGTCCACGAGAGCTTCGCCATCGGCGAGGCGGGGACGTCCTCGCTCCATCGCATCGCGGCCCAGTGCGGCGTCTGTGCCCCGGCGAGAGCGGGGCTCGCGCAGGCTGGGAGATCCTGGGACACCGGGCGTCCGGAGGCGCTCGCGCAGACGGCGAACGACGCGTTGCCGTACGGCCGGACGGTGTTGCCGGCCTTGGTGAAGGTCTCGATGTCCTGGCGGGACGACGGCGCCTGGACGGCGGTCGTGCGGATGTCCTTGCCGACGAGGCTGCCGGCGACGGCGCCCGTCCCGTCGAAGATCGGCAGGAGCTGGTCCTCCTCGCCGAGCGTCAGACGGAAGAAGCCGGCGACGAGGGCGGTGCCCACGTCGTACTGCTCCTTCGGCGTCATCCGGATGCTCGTCTCGGCGACGGACGGGGCGGTGCCGCACACCGGGTCGGTGGAGCGGCTCCAGTCGTCGGAGACGGAGTACGGGTAGACGCCGGGAGTCCACACCGTGTTGAAGAAGTTGTGGTTCGCGCCCATCACCCACATGGCCGAGCGGAGGACGTCGTCGTCGAACGCGTAGCGCGAGTCGTCGAACATGTGCTGGCCCTGCTGGTTCGAGACGTCACCGTCGCAGTACGGGAGCAGGGTCATCATCGTGACGTCGGGGATCGTGAACCGGTTGAAGTCCACCGGCGCCAGCGGCAGGACGGACGTGATCGCCCACGGCTCGTCGAGAGCGGCGTTGAGGACCGCCGCGGACGCCACGCCCTCCCCGCCTCGCGAGTGGCCCATCAGGCCGATCGAGGAGAAGTCGAAGCGCCCCTCGAGGTCCGCCGCGGTCAGCGACACCTCGTGCGCGGTGTCGAGCATGGCGTCGTCGGTCTGGGCGAGGGCGTCGTCGAGCGTGACGTCACGATCGCGCGCGGCGTCGTGCAGGGTGATCGCCTTGCCGTCGTTCGCGTCCTTCAGCAGCGACAGGGTGTCGAGCGTGAGCTGGCCGCGCGTGAGCTGGCCGTAGTCGATCGACAGCTGGTTGTCGTTGGCGTTGATCGCGTTGGCGGACAGCGAGACGACCGCATAGCCGTGGCTCGCGAGCGCACGCGCCGCATCGTCGTACCCCTGGTAGCTGGGGATGCGGACCTGGTTCGGGCCGCACGGCCACCGGTCGGGGTTCGGGGTGCCCTGGGAGCAGGAGGTGTGGCGGCCGTGCATGAAGACGACGACCGGTCGGGGGCCGCCCGTTCGGGGGAGGTACACCTTGCCGCGGACCTCGCCTCGGATCCCGCCGATCGACGTCAGGGCGATGGCCTGGTCGCCGAAGTCGTAGATGTCCTCGTCCCACTCGTACGTGCCGAGCGATCCCGGATCGTCGTCGAGCTCGGTCGCCGTCTCGGCGGGGTCGGGGAGGTTCGGCGCCACGGGCTCTCCGGCGGCGGTGGCCTCGTCCAGGGCGGCGCTCTCGATGCTCGACCATCCCGGCGCGAGCGACGTCGCGGTGAGCACCGACGGGTCGGTGGTGACCGTGGTCAGGGTGGTCCCGTCCAGCGACTCGGCTGCCAGGCCGACGCTGTGCCCGTCGGCCTCGATGGTGGGGGCGTCGGACTTGACCGGCAAGGGCCGGTCGAGCGCCACGGTGACCTCGTACGCGCCGCCGAGATCGGTGACGGTGAACCCGTCACCGGTGCGGAGCGTCTCGTCGGCCGCCTGGGCGGTGACGGGCACCGCGGCGATCGCGCCGGCGGCGAGACCGGTCGCGAGGAGGGCGTGCACGAGGCGACGGCCCATCGTTGTTCTCTTCACAGGGACTCCAGTTCCGGCGTCTCGGGGGGCAGACGCTTGACCGCGGAAGCACAGGTTCGGCTTCCCCGGCAGACGCTAGGAACCGGCGTCGCAGGAAAGGAGACGGCGATGTGTCGCGAAAGTAAATTGTGCTTCGTGTCCGGAACCGGCCACGAGCGTCAGCCGAGGCCGGTGAGCTTCGCGAGAAGATACGGCTCCGTGCCGGCGAGGCCGACCGAGTAGAAGACGCACGTCTGGTCGTGCGACGTCCGTCCCGTGGCTGCTCCGTCGAGGACCGCGCCCAGCTCCTGGAGATGGTCCTCGACGCGTGTCCCGACGATGGTGCTGGGCGGGTCGTACCCCAACGCCTGGGCCCGCGAGTCGGTCACCACCACGTCGGCGGCCTCGAGAAGCTCCGCATCGACCTCGTGGCGTCCCTGCTGCTTCGGGCCCAACGTCGCGACGTACGTGCCTGGAGCGAGCCAGTCGTACGCGATGACCGGGTTCTCGCTCGTGGTGGCGCAGACGACGAGGTCCGCTCCGTCCACCGCGTCGCGCGCCGAGCGGCTCACCGTGCAGTCCAGTCCGAGCTGCTCGCGGGCACGCCGTGCGAAGCCCTCGGCGTGGGCGGGGTCACGGGTGAACACGCGGACCGCCTCGAGCTCGCGCACGGCATCGATCGCCCATAGCTGGGTCCAGGCCTGGGTGCCTGCGCCGATCAGGCCCAGACGCGTCGCCTCGGCTGTCGCGAGCGTGTCCGCGGCGGCCCCTCCGATCGCTCCCGTGCGTCGTGGTCCGAGCTCTGTGCCGACCGACATCGCGTGGACACGACCGAGCTCGGCATCGTGGACCACGACCACCTGCTCGCCGGCCACGAGCCCGAACGTGTCGTACGCGCGGTAGCCGTACCAGCGGTCGTCGAGGTGCCCTGCCGTGACCACGAGCGATCCGGCGCCGATGTCGGCGCGCACCCGTGCCGGTGCGTGCAGGTGTCCCCGGTGGGCGGCGACGGTGGCCTCCTTCATCCACTGCACGGCGTCACGGGCCCGCAGGGTGGCGAGAACGGCGGTGTCGTTCAGCAGTTCAGCCATGGCTCCACGGTCGCAGAACCGGCCCTCTCGGGCGCAACGAGCCGCGACACAGGGAATGCGGGGAGGCCCGGATACACTTGACAGTTCTGTCCCTGGCGTCGCGAACGAGGAGCAACGTGGCAGACCACCCCAGCCAGCCGTCGGCCGAGCAGCGTGAGATCGCTGACGAGCAGGCGTACGTCGACGTCGTCTACGGGCGTCTCGAGGAGTCGACGAAGGCGGCGCAGGCGCTCGCCCGCGAGGGCTACGCGCGCGGGCACGTAGGCCACGAGGGCGGCCTGGTCGAGCGCGACGCGATGGTCTACCAGGCGTCCAAGCGCATCGCCGCGCTGAACGCCGCCCACGAGGGGCTGGTGTTCGGGCGGCTCGACCTGCGCGGGGGCGAGAAGCGCTACATCGGCCGCATCGGCGTCCGTGACGCCGAGCGCGAAGTGCTGCTCATCGACTGGCGCGCACCTGCGGCCTCGGTGTTCTACCAAGCGACCGCCCAGGATCCCGCCGGTGTCGTCCGGCGCCGCGTCCTGCGCAGCCGCGGCTCGACCGTGATCGGTGTCGAGGACGACCTGCTCGACGGCGACCATGCTCCCGACGACATGGTGGTCGTCGGTGAGGGTGCCCTGCTGGCGAGCCTGTCGCGCGCCCGGGACGCGTCCATGCACTCGGTCGTCGCGACCATCCAGAAGGAGCAGGACGAAGCGATCCGCGCACCCAGCCGTGGCGCCACCACGATCGGTGGCGGCCCGGGCACGGGCAAGACCGTCGTCGCGCTGCACCGCGCCGCGTACCTCCTGTACGTCGACCGTCGGCGGTTCGAGTCCGGTGGCGTGCTCGTCGTGGGGCCCTCCGGCGTCTTCATGAACTACATCGAGCGGGTGCTCCCGAGCCTCGGTGAGACGGCGGTGACGCTCCGCTCCCTCGGAGAGGTCGTCGACGGCGTCTCCGGTCGGGCGCACGATCCGGCCGACGTGGCAGCGGTCAAGGGCTCGGCCCGCATGCTCCAGGTCCTCACCCGCGCCTCGCGTGCGGCGCAGCCCGGAGAGCCGACCCAGTTCCGCTACTTCTACCGCGACGACGTGCTCCGCCTCGACGCCGCGGCGCTCGACCGGCTGCGCCGCCAGCTCATCTCCGGGCAGCAGCGGAACCGTGCGTACGGCCGTGTCCAGAAGACCCTGCTCGACGCACTGTGGGCACAGGTCGAGGGCGAGCGCGCGCTCGAGAAGGAGCGCGACGAGTTCGACAAGACCCTCACCGGCGACGACAAGTTCCTCGAGTTCGCTGCCGCCTGGTGGCCGCCGCTCGACGCGGTCGACGTCTGGGAGTCGCTCGCCGACGTCGACACGCTGCGCCGCTACGCCGACGGTGTCCTCAAGCGCACCGAGATCGAGCTGCTCGCGCGGGCGTGGCAGGCAGCCGGAGGGGTGCCCTCCATCGAGGACGTCCCGCTGATCGACGAGCTGCGCTACCTCCTCGGCGAGGTCCCGCCCGAGGACGGCGACGACGACCCGTACGACGTCAAGCAGCTGATGTCGTTCGAGCGCGAGGACCAGGTGTCTCGCAAGCAGCGTGCGACGCAGTCGATCGAGGACGACTCGTACGCCCACGTGCTCGTCGACGAGGCCCAGGACCTCTCGCCCATGCAGTGGCGGATGCTCGGCCGTCGCGGCAAGTACGCGAGCTGGACGATCGTCGGCGACCCGGCGCAGTCGTCCTGGCCCTACCCTGAGGAGGCTGCGGCCGCGCGCGCGGCCGCCCTGGACGGCAAGGAAGAGCACTTCTTCCGGCTGTCCACCAACTACCGCAACTCGGCGGAGATCTACGACCTGGCCGCAGAGGTCGCGCACGCGGCGATCCCGGGTGCCGACACCCCGGACGCCGTCCGCCGGACGGGGCAGGAGCCGCGTCACGAGGTGGTGGCCGCGGACGACCTGCACGCCCAGGTCCGCTACGGGGTGCGGGAGCTGCTCGGTGCCGTCGAGGGCAGCGTCGCGGTCGTCGTTCCCGGAGCACGCCGTGACGAGTTCGTCGAGGCCTTGTCGGAGGAGCGTGAGGAGTTCGACCGGCTCCGCGTGCTCGACGGGCTCGACACCAAGGGTCTGGAGTTCGACGCGGTGCTCGTGGTCGAGCCCGACGAGATCGTGGCGGAGTCCGACGCCGGGTGGCGCACGCTCTACGTGGTGCTCACCCGCGCGACCCAGCTGCTGCTGACGGTCGGGTCGACGCGCGCATGGCTGGACCGCATCGGCGGCTGACCCCTCCGCGGGTCACCCGCCGGCGCCGCGGGACTCCGCGCGCTCGGCGAGCGTGACGCCCCACGCCCGTGCGCGCTCGAGCTCACCGTCGGCCAGCGGCCCTTCGTACCCGTGCACGCCGAAGGTCTCCGGCTTCGCCGCCGGCTCGAACCCGAGGGCGACGAGCCGCTTGAGGGCCTTCTTCGCCGCGGAACCCGGCAGTCGTGGAGACACGGTCCTCGTGTCGAAGGTGGCCACCGCCACTGCCGTACGGGGCGACGCGAGTCCGTCGATCCACTCGCGGATCCCCGCGCCTGGAACGGCCGTCGCGCCCCGTTCCTTCGCGCTCTCGCGGGTCGCCGGCCGCGACATCCCGAAGGCGTGCGTCGGTCCGCCGACGACGAGCAGCACCACCTCGGGCCCGAGGCCGTCGGCGGCCTCGGCCTCGCGGACGTCCACCGCCCCCTCGCCGAGGACGGACGCGACACCGTCGGCGACAGCGCGCGCGACCGCCTCGGTGTTGCCCCAGATCGACTCGTAGACCACGTCCGCTCGTGCCATCACGGCCACCTCCTCCGCCCCACGTTAGGCAGCGCGCCGCAACGCCGCGAGTCGCGCGCCGCCCCTGGCTCCCGTGGTGGCGCGAGGTGGCGGCTCGCCGACGTGGTGCCGTACGACAGACTGGGGAGGACATGTCTGAGCTGAACGAGTCGCCCGCACCCGTGCCCACCGATCCTGCGCCCGTCGCCGCCCGGCGACGCCGTCGCCGCTGGCTCCCTGTCGCGCTGCTGGTCGCGGTCGCGCTGGCGGTCGCGAGCGTGGTCGCCCTCGCCACGTTCACGCACGCGCACCGTACGGTGATCGTGGGCGCGCACTCGGGCGTCGTCACGCCGACCTTCGACGGGCACGCCACGCTCGACTTCGGGTCCGTGCTGCCGCAGATCCGGGTGCCCGTCGACGCCCCGTTCGACATCGGTGTCGCGATCGACATCGGGGACACCGAGGCCGACAGCCTCGACGAGGTCGTCGCCCGTGACGCCGTCATCGCGTCGCAGCCGGAGGCCGAGATCGCGCAGATCGGCACCGTCGTGCGCGACATCGCGATCGCGTCGGTGCTGCGCGGTCTCGGGGTCGGGCTCGCCGTCGCCCTGGTGATCACGGCGGCCTGGATGCTCGTCGGACGCGCTCGCCGGCACGACCTCGCCGAGCGCGCCAGGAGCGCCGTCCACCGCCGCAACCTCCCGCACACCCCCGTACGCGCGGGCGTCGCGCTGGGCCTCGGTGTCGTACTCGCGCTGGTGCTCATCACCTGGCCCGAGCCCGCGGACGAGCAGGTCACCGACAAGCGGTGGCGTCCGATCAGGGCGGTCTACCCCGAGATCCCCGCCGACCTCGACGTCGGTGAGGTCCAGATCTCCTCAGGCAGCGCCACCGACGCCAGCCGCGCGATCGTCGAGTCCGCGATCGCGACGTACGACACCTCGGTGAAGTTCTACGGCGCGATGGAGAAGCGTGTTCCCGAGATCGCGCCGCAGCTCAGGCAGCCGCTCGAGGGTGAGACGGTCGCGGTGCTGGTCTCCGACCGGCACGACAACGTCGGCATGGACCCGGTCGTCCGGGCCGTCGCCGACGAGGTCGGCGCATCCCTTCTCATCGACGCCGGTGACGACACCTCGACCGGGGGGTCCTGGGAGAGCTTCAGCATCCGCTCCCTGGCACGCCAGTTCCGCGACTTCGCCGCCGTCGCGGTCGCCGGCAACCACGACGAGGGCCCGTACATCACCGAGCAGATGGCCGAGGCCGGGTTCACCGTGCTGGACGGCGAGGCCACCGACGTCGAGGGCATCCGGTTCCTGGGTTACAGCGATCCGCGCAGCTCCGGGCTGACGGCCGGGTGGTCGCAGGGCTCGACCTCCATCAAGGAGCAGGGCGAGGAGCTCACCGAGACCGCGTGCGAGGACGGCGACGTCAGCACCGTCGTCGTGCACAGCCCGACGACGGGGGAGGATGTCGCGGCCTCGGGCTGTGTCGACCTCGTCCTGTCCGGCCACCTCCACGTGCAGCGTGGGCCCACCGTCACCACGGCGCCGAACGGCCGCAAGACGGTGTCCTTCACCAACGCGAGCACGGGCGGCGCGGCCTTCGCCTTCGCGCTGGGCAGCAAGCTGCGCCGTACGGCCCAGGCGACCCTCATCACGTACAGCGACGGCCGTCCGGTCGGGCTCCAGCCGGTGAACTTCAACCCGGACGGCGCCATCACGGTCGCCGAGTACGTCCCGTTCGACCTCACCCCGGGCACTCCCGATGCGCCCTCGAGCCCCGGCAGCACCAGCACCCCGGTGCTCCCCGCCACCCCCGCGACGCCGATCGTTCCCGCCACGCCCGACGAGTGACCCCCCAAGGGGGCGCCGGGGGCGCGTCCGTGCTCTCACCGATGGGCGAGCGGGCCCGGAGCAGGGCACCGTGGTGACATGACGCCGACAGCACCTCTCGGACCGCGCCACCCGCTCGTCGTGGGACCGGCGCTCGTCGCTCCTCTGCTCCTCCTCGTCGCCGGCGTGCTGCGCATCGTCGACGGGCTGGACGGTCAGTACGGGGGTGGGAGCCCGTGGGAGCTCGGGCACACCGCGCTCCTGTTCGCCTACCTCCTGCTCGGCGTCCTGGTCGTCGGACTGGCGCGCAGCGTGCCGCCGATCACCGGTGCCGGTCGAGGTGTGACCGAAGCGGCGGTCGCGGCAGGTCTGCTCGGCGCCGCTGGCTCGCTGTGGGTGGTGGTCGACGACCTGGCGACGGGAGCGGCCGCCGTCGGGGCGCCGGACCAGGTGCTCGGGGTGGCGTCGACCCTGCTGGTCGCCGGTGTCGCGACCTTGCTGATGCTGCTCGTCGAGCACGGCGTGCTCAGGTGGTGGAGTCCGGCAGCGGCGGTCTCCGGGGCGCTTCTCGTCTCCTGGAACCTCGACCTGATGCCGTTCGCCGCGTCGCTCGTCCTCCTGGGCCTCGCCCCGCTGACGTCGCTGCGGCTGCCGCTCCCGAAGGGGTCGGTGCTCGCAAGGCTCTGAGCGGAGTGGGCTTGCGCCGCCCGCACGAAGATGCGCTACGCTCGCGCCCATGAACGCACGGACCACGCTCGGCTGGTGGCGCCACCCTTAGGTGGCGTCTCGTGCTTCAACCCCAGACCCCGCCTCTCGGCCGTGTCTGGGCAACCGTCGGCCGACGAACCAGAGGACCGACGATGCAGTCTCTCGACCCATCAGCTCTCGACGTCACCGCAGCACTGGACGACCTCGTCAGGCTGCCGGCGTACGCGCTCATCCGTGTGCGTGACTCCGACCGCGTGATCCTGCTCGGCGGGACCCGCACGGACGTCGACTCGCTCATGGACGTCCCCGTCCCCGACCCGGAGCCCGGCGCACCCGCGTCGCACGACAACCTGGTGCTCGTCCCCTTCCGCCAGGTCCGCGAGCGCGGCTTCGAGGCTCACGACGACGGCACACCGTTGTCCGTCATCGCGGCCGAGACCGCGATGGAGGTCCCGCTCGACGCGCTGCTCCAGGCGCTGCCGGACGGCGAGGTCGGTCTTGCCGACAAGGGCGGTTTCGAGACCGACGACGCCACGTACGCCCGCATGGTCCGCGACGTGATCGACTCCGAGATCGGCCAGGGCGAGGGCGCGAACCTGGTGATCGGACGCCACTACCGAGCGCGGCTGGCCGACTGGGGGCCGACGGCCGCGTTGACCGTGCTCCGTCGGCTGCTGGAGCGTGAGCGGGGAGCGCACTGGACGTTCCTGATCTTCACCGGCGAGCGCTACCTGATCGGCGCGAGCCCCGAGCGGCACGTGAGCGTCGATGCCGGACAGGTCCGGATGAACCCGATCTCCGGCACCTTCCGGCTGCGCGGGCTGGAGACCCAGGCCGACCGCAAGCGGGAGCTCCTGCGCTTCCTGGACGACGAGAAGGAGATCTACGAGCTCTTCATGGTCGTGGACGAGGAGCTCAAGATGATGTGCGACATCTGCTCCGAGGGCGGCCTGGTGCTCGGGCCGTACCTCAAGCCGATGACCCACCTCGTCCACACCGAGTACCTCCTCGCCGGACGCACGCACCGCGACGTCCGCGAGGTCCTGCGCGACTCGATGTTCGCGGCGACCGTGACCGGCAGCCCGGTCGAGAACGCGTGCCGGCTCATCAAGAAGTACGAGGCGCAGGGGCGCGGCTACTACGCGGCGGCGGCAGCGCTGCTCGGCCGCGACGACGAGGGGCGACCCAACGCCGACTCGCCGATCCTCATCCGCACCGCCGACGTGGACCTCGACGGCAACCTCCTGGTCACCGCGGGCGCGACGCTCGTACGTGACTCCGACCCCGACTACGAGACCGCCGAGACGCACGCGAAGGCCGCCGGCGTGCTGAGCGCGTTCGGTCTCGTGGCGCCGGCAGCCGTGCCCGCCGACGGTTTCGACGCGTTCGCGCACGACGACGAGGTGCTCATCGCGCTCGGCTCGCGCAACCAGCGGCTCAGCCAGTTCTGGTTGTCCGACCAGGCGGGGACGGTGCCGACCGCGCCCCTCGCGGGGCGACGGGCGCTGATCCTCGACAACGAGGACGACTTCGTCAACATGCTCCGCCACGTCCTCGGCGTCCTCGGGGTCACCGCGGACGTGCTCCGTCACGAGGACTACGTCGGCCCGGAGGCGTTCGAGGGCTACGACCTCGTCCTCGTCGGTCCGGGACCGGGCGACCCGCGCGAGCTCGACGAGTCGAAGATCGCCACCGTACGCCGTGCGGTCGACGACCTGCTCGCGGCGCAGCGGCCGTTCCTCGCCGTCTGCCTCGGGCACCAGGTGCTGTGCGGGGCGCTCGGGCTCGACCTCGCGTACAAGGACATCGTCTTCCAGGGAACCCAGAGCGTGCTGCCGCTGCGGGGCCGTACGGAGACCGTCGGGTTCTACAACACGTTCGTCGGTCGGGTGCCCTCCTCGGGGCTGCCCGACGGCGTCACCGTGGAGACGGATCCGGAGACCGGGGACGTGCACGCCGTCGCGGGGCCGGGGTTCCGCGGGATCCAGTTCCACGCCGAGTCGATCCTGACCCAGCACGGCGACCGCCTCATCCGCGACCTCGTCGCCGACCTGCTCGGGTGAGCGAGGAATGAGGAAGGGGCCACGCGCACCACGGGGGAGTGTGCACGTGACCCCTTGCGTCCCTGGTCGTTGAGCGACCAGGAGCCTCAGGATCCCAGCGAACCGCCGTCGGAGTCCAGGGTGACGTCGGCGGTACGCTGCTCGCCGCCGCGGGTGTAGGTCAGCTCGACCTTGTCGCCCGGCCGGTAGCCGCGGATCGTCGCCACCAGCGCGTCCGAGCTCGCGACCGGCTGGTCACCGACGCGGATGATCACGTCACCGGCCTTGAGGCCGGCCTTGGCGGCGGCGCTGCCGTCGCTGACCGACTTGACCTCGGCGCCGATCGTCGTCATGCCGTCCGACTCGACGGCGTCGGCGACGGTCACGCCGATCTTGGCGTGGGCGACCGTCTCGCCCTTGACGAGCTGGGAGGCGACGTTCTTGGCGAGGTCGACCGGGATCGCGAACCCGAGGCCGATCGACCCCGACTCGCTGCCGCCGCTGGTGCGGATCGCGGTGTTGATGCCGATGACCGACCCGTTGAGGTCGACCAGCGGGCCGCCCGAGTTGCCCGGGTTGATGGCCGCATCGGTCTGGATCGCCGGGAAGACGTTCCGCGACTCGCTCGACTCGCCGGCGGTCACCGGCCGGTTGAGCGCCGACACGATGCCGGACGTCACGGTGCTCTCCAGCCCGTACGGGGAGCCGATGGCCACGACGTCCTGGCCCACGCGCAGGTCGGCGGAGTTGCCGAGGGTGGCTGGCGTCAGGCCGCTCTTGCCCTCCGCCTTGACGACCGCGAGGTCCGTGACGGGGTCACGGCCGACGATCTGGGCGCGGGCGATCGAGCCGTCGCTGAAGGAGACGGTGATCTCGCCGCCGTCGGCAGCAGCCTCGACCACGTGGTTGTTGGTGAGGATCTCGCCGTCGGAGCTGATGATGATCCCCGTGCCGCTGCCGCCGCTGTCGCCACCACGGACGTTCAGCTGGACGGTCGACGGGAGCACCTTCTGGGCGACCTTCTCGATCTCGCCCTGGGTCAGCGAGGCGCTGGAGGTCCTGGCCGTGTTGTCGAGCGAGGAGGTCGGGGACGACGAGCCGTTGCTGTCGCCGTTGAGCGCCTGGTAGCCGGCGGCGCCGCCGATGCCACCGACGAGTCCGGCGACCAGCGCACCGGCGACGACCGCCGCCGCGAAGCCGCCGCTGCGCGGCTTGCTCGGCGAGGGCTTGCCGGGCTCCTGCGGCGTGAAGCCGAAGGGGTACGCCTGGGTCTGCTCGTGCGGACGCTCGGACGGGTCGCTCGCAGCGCCGTACCGGTGCGTGTACGGGGCGCTGGTCGGGTA
>Ga0233372_1000523_pt1 | contig 17123 bp, 16 predicted proteins | sample ElkDunMinimDraft_4_FD_191538 | JGI IMG/M metagenome (GOLD analysis project Ga0233372, IMG submission 191538) | Fecal eukaryotic communites from dung pellets of Tule Elk in California, USA - Elk Dung D8 | ecosystem: Host-associated > Mammals > Digestive system > Large intestine > Fecal | place... | reverse complement strand
GGCGTCCGCGCCGCGCAGTACCACCTCGACGCCCTCGAAGCCGCAGGCGCCATCGAACGGGTGCCCGGACGCGCACGCGGCATCCGCGTGCGGGCGCCAGCGCTGCAATCGCGCCCCCCATCGGACGTGCACGAGGAGGCCCTGCGGCTGCCGGTGCTGGGCCAGGTCGCGGCCGGCGCCCCGATCGGGGCCGACATCGGCTCCGACGACTACCTCGTGCTCGACCGCGTGCTGTTCTCCCCGTCGCCGGACTACCTGCTCAAGGTCAAGGGCGATTCGATGCGCGACGAAGGCATCTTCGAAGGGGACCTGATCGGCGTGCACCGCACGCGTGACGCGCGTTCCGGACAGATCGTCGTCGCCCGGGTGGACGACGCGATCACCGTCAAACTGTTGAAGATCGGCAAGGACCGCATCCGCCTGATGCCGCGCAATCCCGACTACGCCCCCATCGAGGTGCTGCCCGACCAGGATTTCGCGATCGAGGGCCTGTACTGCGGGCTGGTCAGGCCGAACCGATGAGCGCCGTGTCGCCCGGGCGCAAGGCATGCGCGGCGTTCCCCGACGGCCATCCGCGCAGCGCGCCGCTGACCGGCATGCCCCTCACCACATAATTTTGCGTTCTCTCCGCAGCGTCGCAGCCTGTGCGACCTGTGATTGCGAGGATGCTCCCACCAGACCGGAATACGAATGACAAGGACCACGACGATGGACGAGAACAAGAAGCGCGCGCTTTCCGCAGCCCTGAGCCAGATCGAGAAGCAGTTCGGCAAGGGCTCGGTGATCCGCATGGGCGATCGTGTATCCGAAGTGGTTCCGGTGATTCCGACCGGCTCGCTGCAACTCGATCTCGCCCTCGGTATCGGCGGCCTGCCGCGCGGCCGCGTCATCGAGGTCTACGGCCCGGAATCCTCGGGCAAGACCACGCTGACCCTGCAGACGATCGCGCAGTGCCAGAAGATGGGCGGCGTCGCTGCGTTCATCGACGCCGAGCACGCGCTCGATCCGACCTATGCGCAGAAGCTCGGCGTCAACGTCGAGGACCTGCTGGTCTCGCAGCCCGACACCGGCGAGCAGGCGCTGGAGATCGCCGACATGCTGGTGCGCTCCAATTCGGTCGACATGGTCGTGATCGACTCCGTCGCCGCGCTGACCCCGCGCGCCGAGATCGAAGGCGAGATGGGCGATCAGCTGCCGGGCCTTCAGGCGCGCCTGATGAGCCAGGCGCTGCGCAAGCTGACCGGCAACATCAAGCGCAGCAACTGCATGGTGTTCTTCATCAACCAGCTGCGCATGAAGATCGGCATCATGATGCCGGGCCAGAGCCCGGAAACCACGACGGGCGGCAACGCGCTGAAGTTCTATGCCTCGGTGCGCCTCGACATCCGCCGGATCGGTGCGATCAAGAAGGGCGACGAGATCATCGGCAACCAGACCCGCATCAAGGTCGTCAAGAACAAGATGGCACCGCCGTTCAAGCAGGTGGTCACCGAGATCCTCTACGGCGAGGGCATCAGCCGCGAGGGCGAACTGATCGACATGGGCGTGGAAGCCAAGCTCATCGAGAAGGCGGGTGCGTGGTACAGCGCCGGTGACGAGCGGATCGGCCAGGGCAAGGAGAATGCCCGCCAGTACCTCAAGGACAACCCCGAGGTCGCCGCGCGCATCGAGGCGGGCATCCGCGAGCGCCTGCTGCCGGCAGTGGCGGTCGTCCCGGACGCTGAAGAAGTCGACGCCGGCTGAGGCCGGCATGACGGAGCCGCATGATCCGGCCGATGCCGTCGGCGCGTGCAGTGAAAGCTGCGACGCCGACGCTTCGGGGCTGACAGGTGGTACCGGCAAACGGCGCAAACGCCGTGAGATGACGCCCGCGATGCGGGCGTTGTCGTTGCTGGTCCGGCGCGAACATTCGCGCCCCGAGTTGTTGCGCAAGCTCGAGGCGCGCGGGGTGGACAGCGAGGAAGCTGTCGCGGCGGTCGAACAGATGCAGGCCGCCGGCTGGCAGGACGACGCGCGTTTCGCAGCGAGTCTTGCCCGCAGCCGGGCCACCGGCGGCTACGGGCCGCTGCGGATCGAGGCCGAACTCGGCAGTCATCGGCTGACCCACAGCCAGATCGCCGCCGCTTTCGAATCGCTTGCGGCCGACGGCGAGGCCGACTGGCCGCAGCGCGCACGCGACCTGCTCGAGCGTCGTTACGACGTCGGCGCGTTCGCCGCTGACCCGGCGCTACGCCGCAAGGCCGTGGAGTTCCTGCTGCGTCGCGGGTTCGACGGCGACACCGCCTATGGCGCGGTGCGGGCCCTGCAGGCCGGCTGAGCCCGCCCTGACGGTCGTGTCACGCGCCAGGCCGGCAGGCCGGACAGGGCGCCGGGTGCCCGGGCGGCCTGCTACCCTTCGCTTTCCTGGGCATGACGTTGGATCGGCACCGTCGAAGACGGACGCGCGTGGTACCGGCATGCCCATGCCCCCTCCCGCATCGTCCGTCAGGCCCATGACCACGCAGACCTCCAGCACCGCCCAGATCCGCAGCGACTTCATCGAATTCTTCAAGGGCAAGGGCCACACCATCGTGCCGTCCGCGCCGCTGGTGCCGGGCAACGACCCGACGCTGCTGTTCACCAACTCGGGCATGGTGCAGTTCAAGGACGTGTTCCTCGGCGCGGAGAAACGCAGCTACGTGCGCGCAGCCGATGTGCAGCGTTGCCTGCGCGCGGGCGGCAAGCACAACGATCTCGACCAGGTCGGCTATACCGCCCGCCATCACACCTTCTTCGAGATGCTCGGCAACTGGTCGTTCGGCGACTACTTCAAGAAGGAGGCGATCGCCTGGGCCTGGGAGCTGCTGACCGGGGTATGGAAGCTGCCGGCCGAGCGCTTGCTGGTCACCGTCTACCACACCGACGACGAGGCTTACGCGCTGTGGCGCGACATGGTCGGCGTGCCGGAAGAACGGATCGTGCGCATCGGCGACAACAAGGGCGCGCCGTTTGCGTCCGACAATTTCTGGCAGATGGCCGACACCGGCCCGTGCGGGCCGTGCACCGAGATCTTCTACGACCACGGCCCGTCGCATTTCGGTGGGCCGCCCGGCTCGCCCGACGAGGACGGTGACCGCTTCATCGAGATCTGGAATCTGGTCTTCATGCAGTTCGACAAGCAGGCCGACGGTAGTCTCCTGCCGTTGCCGGCGCCGTGCGTGGACACCGGCATGGGGCTCGAGCGCCTGGCCGCGATCCTGCAGGGCGTGCACAGCAATTACGAGATCGACCTGTTCCAGGCGCTGATCCGCAAGGCTGCCGAACTCACCGGCACCCAGGATCTGGAGAACAAGTCCCTGCGCGTGATCGCCGACCATATCCGCGCCTGCAGCTTCCTGATCGTCGACGGTGTGCTGCCGTCCAATGAAGGCCGCGGTTACGTGCTGCGCCGGATCATCCGGCGGGCGCTGCGGCACGGCTGGATGCTCGGCGTGCGTCAGCCCTTCTTCAGCGCGATGGTCGAAACGCTCGATGCGGTGATGGGCGAGGCCTATCCCGAACTGCATGCCAAGCGCGAGCTGGTCGAACGCGCGCTCAGGGTCGAGGAAGAACGCTTTGCCGAGACCCTCGACGCGGGCATGCGGATCTTCGACGACGTCGCTTCGCGCAGCAATGGCGCGATCCCCGGAGAGGACGCGTTTCGCCTGTACGACACTTACGGCTTCCCCCTGGACCTGACCCAGGACATCGCACGCGAGCGCGGGCTCACGGTCGACATGGCCGGCTTCGACGCCGCAATGCAGCGCCAGCGCGAGACCGCGCGCGCGGCCGGGAAGTTCTCCGCCAGCACCGGACTATCGGCCGAACTGGTCTCGCAGCTGTCGCCCACCGTGTTCGTCGGGGACGGTGTCACGTCCGCGGACGACCTGCGGGTCGTTGCGCTGTTGCAGAACGGGCGCCCGGTCGATGCGGTTGCAGCGGGTGAGGAGGCGGTCGTGATCCTCGATCGCACGCCGTTCTATGCCGAATCCGGTGGCCAGGTCGGCGACACCGGCGCGCTCGAGGCCGAGGGGCTGCGCTTCGAAGTGAGCGACACGCAGAAGCTCTCCGGCCAGTTCCATGGCCATGTCGGCCGCGTGACATCGGGCGCGCTGCGCACCGGCGATCGCGTGCGCGGTGTCGTCGATGCGGAGCGCCGCGCGTCGATCGTGCTCAATCACAGCGCCACGCACCTGCTGCATGGCGCGCTCCGCGAACTGCTGGGTACGCACGTCGCGCAGAAGGGCTCGCTGGTCGCGCCCGAGCGGCTGCGCTTCGACTTCTCGCATTTCCAGCCGGTGTCCGCCGAGGAGCTCGCCGAGATCGAACGGCGCGTCAATGTCGAGGTGCGCGCCAACCACACGGTGCGCATCGAGCAGATGGACATGCAGAGCGCGCTCGATTCCGGCGCAATGGCGCTGTTCGGCGAAAAGTACGGCGAGCGCGTGCGCGTGGTGACGATGGGCGACTCGGTGGAACTGTGCGGCGGTACCCACGTCGACCGTACCGGTCGCATCGGGCTGTTCAAGCTGGTTTCCGAAGGCGGTGTCTCCTCGGGCGTACGCCGCGTCGAGGCGCTGACCGGACAGGCCGCGCTGGATCATGTGCGAGCGGACGAGGAACGCATGCGTCAGGCGGCGGGGCTTCTGGGCGGCAGCCCGGGCGAAATCGGCGAGCGGGTGCGCGCCCTGCTGGAGCGGCAGAAGCAGCTCGAGCGCGAACTCGAGACGATCAAGGCCAAGGCCGCCAGTGGCGCGACCGCCGATCTGGGCGAATCAGCCGTCGACGTGGGTGGCGTCAAGATCATCGCCGCGCGTATCGAGGGGCTCGACGCGAAGGCGTTGCGTGACGCCGTCGATCGGCTCAAGCAGCAACTCGGCGATGTCGTGGTGCTGCTTGCCGGCGCAAGCGAGGGCAAGGTGGCGCTGGTGGCCGGAGTCTCCGGAGCGGCCAGCGGACGGGTCAAGGCGGGTGAATTGCTGTCGCATGTGGCCGGTCGTATTGGCGGCAAGGGCGGCGGTCGCCCCGATCTGGCACAGGGCGGCGGCGAGGATGGGCCGGCCCTGATCGCAGCCCTTGAGGACGTTCCTGACTGGGTGGCGACACGGCTCGGCTAAGCGGGCGTTAAACAGTGTCGCCCGTGTATTGACCGGTCGGGCGGCAGAGGACATGCTTCACGCCCTTGATGGGTCTGTAATCGGTTTCCATGGTCGATAACGGTCCGATTACAGCTATGCCGGCGCGTTTGATGCGCGTCGCGCCCAGGAGATTGTTATGTTGATTCTGACCCGCCGTGTCGGGGAAACGCTGATGATTGGCGACTCGGTCTCGGTGACCGTGCTCGGCGTCAAGGGCAACCAGGTGCGTATCGGTATCACCGCGCCCAAGGATGTCGCCGTGCATCGCGAAGAGATCTACCAGCGGATTCACGGCGAAGGCGAGGCGAGCGATGTGCAGGAAGATTTGCCGCAGACGCCCTGAATCGGTATCCTTCGCTCCGCGTTCGGTGCATGCATCAAACGCGTTGCTTCGGAGAGTTGCCCGAGTGGCTGAAGGGGCTCCCCTGCTAAGGGAGTATGGGGCTTAAAACTCCATCGAGGGTTCGAATCCCTCACTCTCCGCCACTGCCTAGATCGATCGGATTCCTCGCGAATCGCTGAAAAAATCTTTGCAGAGGTGGTTGACGAAACATCGGAATTTCTGCAAAATTCCGCTTCTGTTCAAAGCGCCCGTAGCTCAGTTGGATAGAGCACCAGGCTACGAACTTGGGGGTCGGAGGTTCGAATCCTTCCGGGCGCGCCAGAACATACGAAGAGGCCAGCGAGCGATCGCTGGCTTTTTTGTTGCCGGCGTTTTTTTTCGACGACTGCTGCTGGGCGATCTATTCCGTCAGCAATGATCGGGACACCGGGCGCTGCCGTCCGATCTCAATATGCGTCGGCACTGCGCGGCTCTCCATCTGCTTCCTGGCGCTCGGCGAGCCGCATGCGATTGCTTGGCGCGAATCGATGTCTTGCCGGTGATCGCGTGCATCGCCTGGCGATGCGTGTTTCTCGGCGCACACGGCAAATGAAGACTTCTGACGTGGTCTGGTTGGCCAGGCCCGGGCCGGCGCATGTCGCCCGCCGCACGCGGACGTGGTGGGCGTATCCGGGCGCCTGTGGCATCCGCAGCTCGCCCATGGACGTGGCATGGCTGTGCATCGCCGCAGGGCGCTTGATGGCCACGTGCAGTGGCAGCGTTCGCGCTGCGGCAAGCTCGGTGGTACGGAGTGGCGCGGCGAACCGCGCACGGACGAGACGGCGCAGCTGGCTGCGCCGGTGCAACACAGCCGTTACAGGCGAGCGTCGACCGCGTCGACCGGCAGGACCGCCTTGACGTCGAACAGCACCGCGCCCGGCTTTCCGAACTTGCGCAGGCCGTCTGCACCGAGCTCGCGGAACCGGGTGTGCGCGACAGCGAGCACGACCGCATCGTAGATGCCCGCTTGCGGCGTATCGATCGGCGTCAGCCCGTATTCGTGCTGCGCGTAGGCGGGGGCCACCCACGGATCGTGCACATCCACCTGGATGCTGTAGCTCTCCAGTTCACGCACGACGTCGATGACGCGGGTGTTGCGCAGATCCGGGCAGTTCTCCTTGAATGCCAGGCCCAGCACGAGCACGCGCGCCCCCGCGGTCTGGATGCCGCGCTGTTGCATCAGCTTCACCACGCGCTGGGCGACGTGCAGGCCCATGCTGTCGTTGATGCGCCGGCCGGCGAGGATGACCTCGGGGTGGTAGCCGATCTCCTGCGCCTTGTGCGTGAGGTAGTAGGGATCCACGCCGATGCAATGACCGCCGACGAGTCCAGGGCGGAACGGCAGGAAGTTCCACTTGGTGCCGGCGGCTTCGAGCACCTCGTGGGTGTCGATGCCCAGGCGCTCGAAGATCAGCGCGAGCTCGTTGACGAGCGCGATGTTGACGTCGCGCTGGGTGTTCTCGATGACCTTGGCCGCTTCCGCCACGCGGATGCTCGAGACACGATGGGTCCCGGCCTCGACGATGTCGCGGTAGAGGGTGTCGACGAATCCGGCGGCTGCGTCGCTCGAGCCGGCGGTGACCTTCAGTGTGTTCTCCAGGCGGTGTTCCTTGTCTCCAGGATTGATCCGTTCGGGGCTGTAGCCGACGTGGAAATCCTCCAGAAAGCGCAGGCCGGAGGCGCGCTCGAGGATCGGCACGCAGATCTCTTCCGTCGCGCCGGGATAGACGGTCGATTCGAAGATCACGACGCCGCCGCGCTGAAGCGAGGCTCCGACCGCGGCGCTCGCCGCCTCGAGTGCGCCCAGATCCGGTCGTTTGTAGGCGTCGACCGGCGTCGGCACGGTGACGATGTGCACATTGCATCCGGCGAGGTCGGCCGCGTCGGCGCTATAGCGCAGAAGCGCGGCCGAGCGCAGTTCGTCGGGCGACAGCTCGCGGGTATGGTCGTCACCGCGCTGCAGGCCCGCCACCCGGGTGGTGTCGATGTCGAAGCCAAGAGTGGCGTGTCGGCGTCCGAACGCGACCGCGAGCGGCAGGCCGACGTAGCCCAGGCCGATGATGGCGATGCGGATGTCGTCGCGTGCGGGCAACGGTGCGGTCATGCAGGAGCGCTCTATGGGCAATCGGCGCAGTGTAGCGGACGCTCTTCGCGCCGCTCAGGCGTCAGCGAGCCAGGCCGCGATCACGGCGGGCGTGCGCATCCACGCGAAATGGTCTGCCGCTGTGCCGAGATCGCGGGCATCGAAGCCGGCAATCTCCGCGTCCGCACCGCTCCCGAGCTTCGACAGCAGGAAGCGTAGAGAGGTCGGTGGCCCCAGCCAGTCGTCGTGCAGCCATGCGGCGCGGACGTCGACTTCCACGCGCCCCATTGCCGCATCCAGATCGACGCCCAGGCCCGCAGCCGAATACTGTCCACGCAGTCCGCTGCGCGTCCAGTCGGCGATCACGCCCCGCGACTCGTTGCCGGCAAAGCCCAGCCGGCGACCGGGCAGCGCGCCCCGGGCATGCGCGATCCAGGCCATGAAGCGGTAAAGCGGCGGCAGCGCATAGCGCACACGCGGAGGAAATACGCGCCAGTAGGGCGCGCCACTGGCGACGAGCCACAGTGTCTGCGCGGCGTCGGGCTGCAATGCGAGGTGGCAGCACGCGAGCTGGCCGCCGAGGCTGTGGCCACCGACGATGCGCGATGCGCCCGGCGCGCAGCCTTCCAGCGCTGCGTCGCTGCAGGCGATATCGGCAAGGAGTTCACGGTAGCCCCAGTCACAGGCGCGACCGGCGCGCAGATTGCTCGATCCGATGCCGCGCCATTCGTGCAGGCCCACGGTGATACCACGCGCCGCCAGTGCGTCGGCGAAAGGCAGGTAGTGCCTCGCCGGTACACCCATCGCCGGCAGCCACAGCAGACGTCTGCGTGGTGCATCGGGCACACGCGTGATCAGCTCGAAGCAATGGCCGTCGGCGACCTCGATCGCGGTGACCCCCGCGGCAACGCTCACGGCGCCAGGCGACCGAGATGTCCGAGCACGCTGACGTCGCTGCGTCCCGGCCGATAGGCGTCGCGCATCGCCCTGTGCACGTAGGCGATGCCGGCCCGGCAGGCCGCTGCCCCGTCATCGCCAAGCGCAAGCCGCGCGGCGATCGCCGACGACAGCGTGCAGCCGGTGCCGTGGCCATCGATCTCCAGGCGTGGCGCGCGATGGGTGAACGCGGCCGCCGCATCGGCGTAGCGGTCGACCACCTCGTCGCCTTCGTGGAGATGGCCTCCCTTGAGCAGAACGCCCTGCGCACCGAGCGCGCGCAGCGCGGTCAGCGCCGCGTCGGCAGCCGCGCCGCCGTCGATCGCCCGGCCGAGCAGAAGCTCCGCTTCCGGCAGGTTCGGCGTCAAGACGTGGGCGCGCGGAATCAGGCGACCGCGCAGCGCGCCCAGTGCGTTGTCGTCGAGCAGCTTGGCGCCGGAGGTCGCGATCATCACCGGGTCGACCACGATCGGCAGCTCGGGGTGTCGCGCCAGTGCATCGACCACCGCATCGACGATCTCCGCTGTCGCCAGCATGCCGATCTTGACCGCGCGTATGTCGAAATCGTCGAAGCAGGCGTCGATCTGGGCGCGCAGGAACGCCACCGGCGGCGCATGGACCGCGGTCACGCCCCGGGTGTGCTGCGCGGTCAACGCAGCGATCGCGGACAAGCCGTGCACGCGATGGGCGGCAAAGGTCTTGAGGTCGGCCTGGATGCCGGCGCCGCCGCCGGAATCGGAACCGGCAATGGTCAGGACCGAGACGGCGCGCGAGGGTGATGTACTCATCGGCGTATTGTGCCTGCCGGCCTTCGCGGCTGCGATGGATCAGTCCCACGGCCCCGCAGGTATTCCGCGCCACTGGCGATAGGCCGTGTACCCCAGGCCGGTGGCCCCGGTGAGTGCGGCGGGGATCAGCAGCGCGTCATAGCGCAGCAGCGCGAAGAGCCAGGCACCCGCCGCCCCTCCGGCCAGAAACGCCGCGATGATCAGTGCGCTCAGCGAAAGACGCCGGATGGGCAGTGGTCGGCCGCGCAACAGATGCCCAAGGCCAATGCCCAGGTCGGTGAACATGCCGCTCAGATGCGTGGTGCGGACCAGCGCGCCACTGTAGGTCGTCGCCAGTGCGTTCTGCAGGCCGCAGGCCATCGCCGCAAGGAGCGCGCCGTAGAGCGCGGCGCGCTCGAACAGGGGGACCGCCGCGGCCAGCAGGCACGCCTCGAGCGTCAGCGCGACACCATAGCGGCGCCCGAGCCGCAGGGCGTCGTCCTGGAGGATCAGGCCACTGAGGGTGGCGCCTGCACAGAACGCCAGCACGATGCCGGCAAGTTGCAGGGCTGTGCCGCGATCTCCGGCGACCAGCGCCGCGCCCAGCAGGGTCGTGGTGCCTGTGAGGTGGCTCAGCGCCTGATATTCGAATCCGAGGTAGCCGACGACGTTGACCATGCCTGCCACGCAGGCAAGCACGATCGCGCCGATCCACACCCATGCCGGCAACCGGCTATCCACGCGCGCTGACGGTTGGCAGAAGACATACGTGGTGCCTGCTGGCGGCGCGGCGCATCCCTGGTCATCCCGGGCGCATGACCGGCGTCACAGCACTTCGGATGCGAAATCGGCGAGGCGCGAACGCTCGCCGCGGCGCAGGGTCACGTGGGCACTGTGCGCCCAGTCCTTGAACCGGTCGACCGCATAGGTCAGTCCCGACGTGGTTTCGGTGAGGTAGGGCGTATCGATCTGCTCGACATTGCCCAGGCACACGATCTTCGTGCCCGGGCCGGCGCGCGTGATCAGGGTCTTCATCTGCTTGGGCGTGAGGTTCTGTGCCTCGTCGAGGATCAGATAACGCGACAGGAACGTGCGCCCGCGCATGAAGTTCATCGAGCGGATCTTGATGCGCGAGGCCAGCAGGTCGTTGGTCGCCGCGCGGCCCCAGCTGCCCCCGTCCTGGTTGTGGGTGAGCACCTCGAGGTTGTCGGTCAGCGCGCCCATCCACGGCGTCATCTTCTCCTCTTCGGTCCCGGGCAGGAAACCGATGTCCTCGCCGACGCTGACCGTCGCGCGCGTCATGATGATCTCGCGGTAGCGCTGCTGGTCCATCGTCTGCGCGAGGCCAGCCGCCAGCGCGAGCAGCGTCTTGCCGGTACCGGCGGTGCCGAGCAGGGTGACGAAGTCGATCTCCGGATCCATCAGCGCGTTGAGCGCGAAGTTCTGTTCGCGGTTGCGCGCGTTGATGCCCCAGACCGCATGCTGGGTATGGCGGAAGTCGTCGACGATCTGCAGCGTCGCGCGGCCGTCCTCGACCCTGACCACCCGGAACTCCGATTCCTCGTCGCCCGGCAGGTACAGGAACTGGTTGGCGTGCCAGTCGTCCTCGCCCGCAGCCAGCTCGTAGTACGTGCGGCCCTTGTCCGTCCAGGAACGCAGGTCCTTGCCGTGGATCGACCAGAAATCCGCCGGCAGGGCGGTGGCGCCGGTGTAGAGCAGGCTGAAATCGTCGAGCGCGCGGTCGTTTTCGTAGTCCTCGTTGCGGATGCCGGCGATCGACGCCTTGATCCGCAGGTTGATGTCCTTCGAGACGAACACCACCGGATAGTCCGGCTCGCTGCGCAGCAGCTCGAGGATCGCGCCGAGGATGCGGTTGTCGGGCGCGGCCACACCGAACGAGGCCTGATCCTCGGACGGCACCGTGGTCTGGAACCGCAGCTTGCCCACGCTCTGCGCGCCGCGCAGCTGCAGGCCCTGCGGACGCTGCAGGGGCAGGCCGGTCGCGACCTGGTCACTGCCCGCGCTCTGCAGAAGTTCATTGATGAATCGGCTGGCCTGGCGCGCACTGCGACTCGCCTCGCTCGTGCCCTTCTTGCCGTTGTCCAGTTCTTCGATCACCTGCATCGGCAGGTAGACATCGTGCTCCTCGAACTTGAACAGCGCTGTGGGGTCGTGCATCAGCACGTTGGTGTCGAGCACGTAGACGCGTTTGCCTTCGGTCATCATCGGAGTGTCGGCGTTCCGTAGTGGGAGGGGATGACGGAGCTGGAGGTTCCGGTATCGCACACGCAACGCCGCGCCGCCGTGACCCCGGATGCGGGACGGCGTGCGGCTTGGCGAATCGTTGCAGTCACTGCGACTGCGCGGCCTGGAGTGCTTCGAGGACGGCCTGCGCGTGACCCGGGACACGGACCTTGCGCCACTCTGCGGCGATGCGGCCTTCGGGATCGATCAGGAACGTACTGCGCTCGATGCCCATCACCTTGCGGCCATACATGTTCTTCTCGCGGATCACGTCGAACGCGCGGCACAGCGCCTCGTCGGCATCGCTGACCAGCGCAAACGCATAGCCCTGCCTGGCGCAGAAATTGTCGTGGGACTTCACGGAATCGCGCGAGACGCCGTAGACGTCAGCGCCCAGCGCGGCGAACTGCGGCAGCCGCGCGTTGAAGTCGAGGCCCTCGGTGGTGCAGCCGGGCGTCGAATCCTTGGGATAGAAGTAGAGGACCAGCCAGCGTCCGGCATGGTCGGACAGCTTGGCCTGCTTGCCGCCCGACAGCGCCAGTGGCAACTCCAGGGTGGCGTCTGCGAGCTTCTTGCGTACTTGAGGCATCGTGCGAACGGCGTTCCATTGCGGCAGGCAATTCCACAATGCGCGCGGCCGGGTGCTTTCGCAAGCGCCCGCGCGCAGGCTCAGAACTTCATCGGATCCATGATCGCGTCGAGATTCAAGTGGTCGCAGAACTCGAGGAAATCGTCGCGCAGCGCGGCGATATGCATGTTGGCCGGAATGCCGATGGTGATCTGGGCCGAAAACATGTCGGCGCCGGTCTGCATTGCGCGATAGCGCGAGGAATGCAGGCTCTCGATCGTGATGCCCTGGCGGTCGAAGAAGTCGGCGAGCTGGAACAGGATGCCCGGCTTGTCCGCGGCTACCACTTCCACCACGTAAGGCAACAGGTTCGACTGCACCGGCTTTGGCCCCGTGCGGTACCACACCAGCTTGAGGTCTTCCTCGCGCTCGAGGCGCGTGAGCATGGCCTCGAGCTTCGCCACCGCGTCCCAGGGGCCGTTGGCCAATGCGGTGACCGAGACATCGCGGCCCACGGTCGACAGGCGGGTGTCGACGAGGTTGCAACCACTGTCGGCGATGCGGCGCGAAACGGACAGCAGCGGCGAGGCCGGATGCGTCGTATAGGCGTTGATCAGCAGATAGTTCTCGTTCGGCGAGGGCCGTGCTGCGGTGTCGGTATCGGTCAAGGGGGGGTCCGCGGCGGGAAACGGGTCGACCGGAGCGGTCGATGGCGACTGGAGGGTGAACGGCGTCCGGACGGTACCGGATGCGCGGATCAGCATACTTGCCGGTCCTTCATGGCCGCAAGTAACATCGGCCGGCAATTTTCCGTGCCAAATCGCCGCTTTTATCGCCGGCGCGCACTCTCAGGCCCACCGGGGCCGCTCATCGGATCAACGTCTTGCGACTCTCAGGCAGTATCACCGCACTCGCCACTCCCTTCGACGCCGATGGCGCACTGGACCGTGCTGCGTGGAAGCGACTGGTCGAGAGCCAGATCGACGCCGGCACCCAGGGCCTCGTGGTCGCGGGTTCGACCGGCGAGGCCGCCGCGCTGGATGACGGAGAGTACGAGTGGCTGGTGACTTCAGCCGTCGCGATGGCTGCCGGCCGCGTGCCGGTGCTGGCAGGTACCGGCATGTCGGCGACCGCCAGGACGGTGGCGGCGACCCGCCGGCTCGCCGCGATGGGCGCGGACGGCGCGCTGGTCGTCGTCCCGCCGTACGTGCGGCCGACCCAGGCCGGACTGGTGGCGCATTACCGCGCAGTCGCCGACGAAGGCGGACTGCCGGTCCTGCTCTACAACGTGCCCGGGCGGACCGGCGTCGACATGCTGCCCGCCACGGTCGCCGAACTCGCCGCGCATCCGCGCATCGTCGGCATCAAGGAGGCCCACGATGGCGTCGAACGCATGCAGGCGCTGCTGGCGCTGCAGAGCGAGTCCTTTGCCGTGCTCAGCGGCGATGATCCGACCGCCGCCCGTGCGATGCTTGCCGGGGCCGACGGCGTGATCTCGGTCGCATCCAATATCGTGCCGGCGGCGTTCCGCCAGCTGTGCGACCTGGCCCGGGCCGGCAGTGCCGACGCGGCCGGAGCCCTGGATGCGCGGCTCAAGCCGGTCCAGGCGTTCTGCGGGATCGAATCCAACCCAATTCCCGTCAAGGCGGTGCTGGCGAGGCAGGGCTACGGCCACGGCCTGCGCCTGCCTCTGACGACACTGGCCGAGGCGCACCGCGCCGAAGCCGACGATGTGACGCGACTCGCGGCGGACATTGAAGCGTCCTGCCGCGCCCGCGCCGCCTGATTTCCCAGGAGATACCACGATGCGTCTACCCCGTTCCTCCATGCGCTATGTCGCCATTGCCGCAGTTGCGGTCGCAGTCGTGGGCACCAGCGGCTGCCGCTGGTTCAAGAAGGACAATGCGCTCTACGCGCAGAGCCCGGAAACCCGTCCGCTGGAAGTGCCGCCCGATCTCGATCTGCCGCGGGCCGAAGGCGCGATGGCGCTGCCGGGCACCCCCAGCTCGGTCACCCGGTCCGCGACCGGCGCGGCCCAGGCCAATCCGAACGTCTCGTTCGCCGTGCCCGGGCAGGTCGAGGCGGTATTCGCCCAGGTCGGGCAGGCCCTTGCCGCCACCGATGGCGTCACCGTCAACAGCCGGTCGGAGGCGCTCGGCACCTATGACGTCAGCTACGCCGGCAGCCAGTTCCTGCTTCGCGTGGCCTCTGGCCAGGGCGGCGCAGTGGTGTCGGCGGTCGATGCGCGCGGTGTCGCGGCGTCCGGCGAGGCGCCGACGCGGCTGATCGCATCGTTGCGGTCCGCACTGGCGCCGTAACGCTCCTGCGTACGCGGGTTCCACCTGCGGACATGTACGAAAACGGGCGCCTCGGCGCCCGTTTTGTTTCTTCCGGCCGAAGCGCCGTGGCGGATCAGCGCTCCAGCAGCGGCAGCTTGTCCGGCTTGCCTTCCCAGTCCTTCGCATCGGGCATGGGGTCCTTGCGCGTGGTGATCACCGGCCAGGCTTTTGCCAGCTCGGCGTTCAAGGCGACGAACGCCTCCTGTCCGGCCGGCACGTCGTCCTCGGGATAGATCGCGTTGATCGGACATTCCGGCTCGCACAAGGTGCAGTCGATGCACTCGTCCGGGTCGATGACGAGGAAGTTCGGGCCTTCGTGGAAACAGTCCACCGGGCAGACCTCGACGCAGTCGGTGTACTTGCACTTGATGCAGTTTTCGGTGACGACGAAAGGCATGGATTCGGGTCGGACGGGACGGCGAGGGGCCTGCAGTTTAAGGCAGCGCCCTCGGCACCGGTGCGAAGTGTTCCCATTTGTACGCCTGCCCATGAGCAAGACGTCCCGGAAGTCCTCGGCTGGCTGCGGAAGAACCAGTTCATGACGAGGCATCGCGCATGCCTATCGCGGCTGTGCCCGGTGCTGCGCTACGTCGCCTGGAGTCGTGGGACGGCCACTGGCCAGCCAACCGGTTCTGCACGGTGATGCCGATCGCGCGCACGCCTGAGTGGCCCCGTGTGATCGCGGAGGCCCCGGATCTGTCCCTGGAAAAGCGAAAGGCCCACGCCGGTCGGCATGGGCCTTTCGCTTTGATATGGTGCTCCCTACGGGATTCGAACCCGTGTTTTAGCCTTGAGAGGGCCACGTCCTGGGCCTCTAGACGAAGGGAGCTGGGGTCCGCCGCAAGCGGCGCCGGTTGGACGACCGGTCTGCAAACGCGTCTAAGACGTGTGCAGCTTGCTAGTATAGCAGGCTTGCTGGCGCCGCAACGGCCGCCTGAGAAAAATTTCAGAACTTGATGCATACCCATTCCACGCCCGTTCCAGACGCCGTGACTGCTCAGCTGCGGATCATTCCGCGCGACCAGCACATCATCTCGCGCCGGCAGATCAGCCAGAACGCGTTGCGGGTGCTGTATCGCCTGCACGAGTCCGGACACGAGGCCTACCTGGTCGGCGGCGCGGTACGCGACCTGCTGGTCGGTCTGGTCCCGAAGGACTTCGACATCGCGACCGACGCCACGCCCGAACAGGTCAAGGCACTGTTCCGCAACTGCCGCCTGATCGGCCGCCGGTTCCGGCTGGCGCATGTGGTGTTCGGCCGCGAGATCATCGAGGTCGCGACGTTCCGCGCCAACGTCGATGACGGCAGCGGAGACCGCGAGGTCCACGATGGTGGACGCCTGCTGCGTGACAACGTCTACGGCACGATCGAAGACGATGCGATCCGCCGCGACTTCACCGCCAACGCGCTGTATTACGCGATCGCCGATTTTTCGGTGCGCGATTACACCGGCGGCTACGAGGACGTGCAGAACCGCGTGATGCGGTTGATCGGCGATCCGGAAACGCGTTATCGCGAAGACCCCGTGCGGATGCTGCGTGCGGTGCGGCTGGCTGCCAAGCTCGACTTCACGATCGAGCCCGGGACGGCCGAGCCGATCCCGCGTCTGGCGTCGCTGTTGTCCGAGGCTGCCCCTGCGCGCCTGTTCGAGGAATGCCTGAAGCTGTTCCTGTCCGGACACGCGGTTGCGAGTTTCGAGCAACTGGAGCGTTACGGCCTGCTGCCGGCGTTGTTTCCGGAATCCGCCGCGGCGCTGGCGAGCAATCGCAGCGGAGCATTGCGCGCGATCGTGCTTGCCGGCCTCGCGTCGACGGATGCCCGCATCGCCGCGGGCGATCCGGTTTCGCCGGCATTCCTCTTCGCCACATTGCTGTGGCCGGCCTTCTGCCGCACCTGGATGAAGCTCCAGGCCGACGGCGTGCATGCGGTGGAAGCGCAACGCCGCGCAGCCGATCGCGTGACCCTGCACCAGCTGTCGACCATCGCACTGCCGCGACGATTCTCGCTGCCGATGCAGGAGATCTGGCTGCTGCAGGCGCGCTTCCCGCTGCGCCAGCGCAAGCGTGTCACGCGCACGCTGTCGCATCCGCGTTTCCGCGCAGCCTTCGATTTCCTCGTATTGCGACAGACCGCGTCCGATGCGCACAGCGCGGACGTCGCGTTCTGGGAAGAGGCGCAACACGATCCGGACAACGCGATCGCGCTGTATCCGGGCGAGGACGAGACCGATGGCGAGGCCGAGGCCCCGCGCAAGCGTCGTCGGCGGCGCCGCGCTCCGGTCGCCGCCGGGTGAAGCAGGGCCGCGCGATGCGTCGGCGGCATTGGAAGCTCGGGTGAGCGTGCGTGCGTTCGTCGGGCTCGGTGGAAACCTGGGCGATGTGCCGCGGGTGGTCCGCGGCGCCGCCGCCACGCTCGCCGCGCTGCCGGGCGTGACTGGGCTGCGGTTGTCTTCTCTGTACCGAACGCCGGCCTGGGGACGGACCGACCAGCCTGATTTCGTCAACGCGGTCGCCATGCTGGACACCGCGCTCGCGCCTATGGACCTGCTCGACGCCCTGCTGGGCATCGAACAGGACTTCGGTCGCAGCCGCAGTGAGGCGCCCGGTGACCAGTGGGGGCCGCGCACTCTGGACCTGGATCTGTTGCT
>Ga0233372_1000522_pt1 | contig 17133 bp, 13 predicted proteins | sample ElkDunMinimDraft_4_FD_191538 | JGI IMG/M metagenome (GOLD analysis project Ga0233372, IMG submission 191538) | Fecal eukaryotic communites from dung pellets of Tule Elk in California, USA - Elk Dung D8 | ecosystem: Host-associated > Mammals > Digestive system > Large intestine > Fecal | place... | reverse complement strand
AAAGTTCTGATAATTCAGAACTTATAGGGTTTGATAGGCTTTACTAATTTTAGATGCTATTTCAATAAATTCATCAGAAGTTGTATTTACTTTAGATAAAAAAGTAATGTCTTTTATTGAATGTAGTGGTATAATATGTACGTGTACATGAGGTACTTCTAATCCTACAACAGACATTCCAACGCGTAAGCATGGAATTGTTTTTTCGATAGCCAAAGCAACTTTTCTAGAAAATTTCATCAGTTCCAAATATTCAGTTTCAGATAAATCAAAAACTTTATCTACTTCTTTTTTAGGAATACATAATGTGTGTCCTTTACTATTCGGATTGATATCTAAAAAAGCAAAAAAATCGTCAGTTTCTGCTACTTTATAACATGGAATTTCACCAGCAATAATTTTTGTAAAAATAGAAGCCATAAAAAATATTAATTAATCACGTGATATTTCTAAAACTTCAAATTGCATAACACCGTTTGGAACTTGTATATCAGCAATATCACCAACAGATTTACCAAGTAATCCACGACCAATTGGAGATGTTACAGAAATTTTTCCAGCTTTTAAGTCAGCCTCAGATTCAGCAACTAAAGTATATTTTATTTCCATTTTGTTAACTAAGTTTTTAATTTTAACCGTAGATAAAACCAAGACCTTAGAAGTGTCTAACTGAGATTCATCAATTAAACGTGCATTTGCAAAAACCTCTTCAATTTTAGCAATTTTAAACTCTAATAAACCTTGTGCTTCTTTTGCTGCATCATATTCTGCATTCTCAGAAAGGTCACCTTTATCTCTTGCATCTGCAATTGCTTGAGATGCTTTTGGTCGTTCAATCGATTTTAATTGATCTAATTCGTCTTTTAACTTTTTTAATCCTTCTGCCGTGTAATAAGATACTTTAGCCATAATACAATACTTTTATAAAAATAGAAAAAATCCCACTACTGGGATTTTCGTATATTCAGTTAAATAATTAATTTATACTTTTTAAAATTAACATGATAAATATAATTAATTTAAATTTGCTTTACAATTAAAAATTTCATCAATGAAAAAATTATTACTCTTTTTAGTAACGTTAATACTGTTTACTAATTGTTCTAAAGATGACAATATTAAGAATAAAAATCCATATTTACCAAACTATCCTGTAAATCTTACAATCAATTTAGATTTACCTAGCTATGTAGAATTGCAATATGTGTCTAATTATAAATATATTGGTTCTGCTGGATCTGGTATAAAAGGAATTATAGTATTTAATAACGGAAATGGGTATCATGCATTTGACGCCTCTTGTCCAAACTTATATCCTGCAGATTGCGAAAGAATGACGGTTACCGGTATAAAAGCCATTTGCGAGTGTGATAATAGCGAATATAGTTTATTTACAGGTTTAGGAAATTTACAATATCCGCTAAAACAATATAGAACTGAATTAAACGGAACAATTTTAAAAATATATAATTAGATTGTATAACTTTGATAATAAATTTAATGTCATGAAAAAATATATTTTAATTCTACTTGCTTCACTAAGTTTTACAGCTTGTACAAACAAATCGGAGCAAAAACCTGAAGAAATTGTAGCTACAACAAATATTGCTAAAGCAAAAGAAGTAGTAGCACCCGAAAATTTAGCTGAAGCTGAGTTTAAGATAGAGGGTATGACCTGCCAAATGGGATGCGCCAATACAATTAAAACTAAATTAGAAGCCTTAACTGGTGTTGATAAGGCAAATGTAAGTTTCGAAAATGCTAACGCAATTGTTTATTACGACAAAACTGTTATAACGACAGAAGATGTGAAAAATACAATTAATAATATTGCAGACGGAAAACTATATCACGTTGTTGAATAAAAAAACTGACCTAAAAAGGTCAGTTTTTTTTATTTACGACCTTTAAAATCGGCCATTGTATCATATATTCCAAAAATATCGTCCATAACAAAGTCATAAAGAGATAAAGGTAAAAGTGCCTGAGAAAGCCTAATAACCCAAGTAGGTAAAGGCAATGCCGTTTTATTTTTTCCTTTTTCTATATTTCGGATAATTTTATCTGCCGTTTTTTCTGGATCCAAAATAGGTAATAATTTAGATTTTACCCCATCAAACATCCCTGTATTAATATAAAAGGGAGTTACTGTATTAATCAACACATTTTTTTTAGCCTGTTTCATTTCGATTCGCAAACCTTCGCTCCAACCTAGCACGGCCCATTTACTAGCAGAATAGACTGCTAATTTTGGTGTAGATGTTAATCCAGCTAGTGACGAAATATTACAGATTATCCCGGTGTTTTTCTCAACCATTTTAGGCAAAAAGGCAAGACCTAAATACATAGGAGCATTAGAATTTATCATCATAGTTCGATCAATATCTGTCCATGAATTAGTTACAAATTCGCTACCTACAACAATTCCAGCATTGTTAATTAAAATATCAACAGAATCTGTAAGCTGAGTTATTTGATTAATCGCTTCTTTAATCTGATCTACTTTAGACAAATCAACAACAACAGAATGAATCGGAATTTGATAAGTAGAAAATTCTTTTATAACATTTTCAATTCCTTGCAAATTATAGTCTAAAACAAAAACTTGTTTTGCTTTACGTTCTAAACTTTTTCGAAGCATTATTTTTCCAATACCAGAAGCCGCTCCAGTTATTACTACAGTTTTGTTAGTAAAAGTATATTTCATATCTATTTTTTAGTTAAAACTAATTTAACAAAAAAACATTATAAATTTACTTCCATTCTAAAGATTCCATAATAACACGCATGTCATTTTTTATATAATTTACTCCAGGTAAAATCGAGTCAAAATTTGGCTTCGCATAAAAATAAGCAGATCCTCTGATAAAATTTTTAGTGCTATCGGTAGCATAAAATTGCGTATTTGTTGCCGCGTTACCACCAACTAAATAAAACATACCGTAAACTTTATTTTCTTCATTTACAAAAGGTTGTTCGATAATATCGTCGGCCTTTATAACATGCTCGTAAGTTAATTTTTGTGCTTCTTCTAATAAAACATTAATATTATCTTTAACAGGAATATAAGTTAAATAAATCGTAGCCTTCATTTTTGGATAATCTATTTCGAAAGTACAATCTTTTTTAGATTGAATTAAAGACAACGAATTGGACTCAAAACCAAATCCACAAGGAGTTTCGTAATAATTATAATTTGGCGCTGGATAATCTAGACGCAACTGCGCTTTAGGTTTAGGCAGCGTAAGATCATTACAACTGATTAAACTTAAATTTAATAGAAGTATAAAAAATATGTATTTAAAAACTGTTTTATTCATTTTAAATCATCGAAAAATTAAAATGTAAATATACAATAGTATTTAAAACGAATAAAACTATTTAATAAGGTAAATCGTCGTTATCGGTAATTTCGACATTTGGCTTAACTAATTTGAAATCGGATGCTAATTTTTGGTCTACATCTTTCTTTACATTTAAAAAAGTAAACTCGGTAACTTGAATCTCGGTAGTAAACTTCATTACACCATCTTCACTCTGCCATTGGCGAGATTTTATACGACCTTCAACATAAATTTTATCTCCTTTAGATAAATATTTTTCGCAGAGTTCGGCAGCTTTATTTCTAACTACTAAATTATGCCATTCTGTTGATGCAATTTTTTCGTTAGTTGTTTTATTTATATATATCTCATTAGTAGCTAACGGAAAACGACCAATGCAATTTCCACCATCAAAATAATGCAATTTTACATTGTCTCCTAAATGACCTATTAGAATGACTTTATTAACAGTACCGTTCATATCAAAAAAATTATAGCCAAATATAAATATTTGTTAAATTTTATCATAATTTTTTTTCAGAAAATTAGCAATAACAATAGGAAAGGCAAATTTATCTACGTTTTCCTTAGAAATACCTTTAATTTCCTGACTTACCTCTAAAAACCAAAACCGAATATTTAAATGTTGATGAGAAAGTTTATGGATCAGGTATTCGTCATTAAAAGCAACCAAACTCTCAAAATTATAGTCTGAAAATTTAGATTTAATTTTATTCTCAACGTCACTTAAATCAATCAAATTAGAACTTTCTAATAAGTTAAATTCATAAAGTCCCTCCCAAATATCTGATGCTAACCTTTTATGTAGTAAATATTCGTTATTAGAACCTTTAATTAAAACGTAATCAAAAAATCTTTTTTTAATAACAATTTTTGAATTTTTAATTGGTAAGCTCTCAACTATTTTTTTAGAATAAGCCAAACAAACAGAATTAAAAGGGCAAATAGAGCAATTTGGTGATTTAGGTACGCATTGAATGGCACCGAAATCCATAATTGCTTGATTAAAAAGAGCTGGATTACAATCACCCTCTTCTAATAGCAATTGATTTGCAAGATTTTGAAATGTTTTTTTAGATTTTCCAAGACTAATATCCTCTTCAATATTAAAAATACGCGCCAAAACCCTGAAAACATTACCATCAACAACTGCAATTTTTTCATTATAAGCAAAAGATGCAATAGCAGCGGCTGTATAAGAGCCAATTCCATTTAGCTGTAACAACTCATTATAATTGTCTGGGAACTTGTTGTTTAGATTATAAGAAACATACTGAGCTGTAGCATGTAAATTACGTGCACGAGAATAATAACCTAGGCCCTGCCAAAGTTTTAACACATCTTCTTGGCTAGCATTAGCTAAATCACTAACTTTGGGAAATTGCTTAAGAAATGCATTATAATAAGGTAAACCTTGGGCAACACGTGTTTGTTGTAGAATAATTTCTGATAGCCATATGTAATACGAATTCGTTGTATTTCGCCATGGTAAATCACGCTTATTAACTAAGTACCACGTAATTAATGTATTGTAAAAGATCATGATTTTAATGTTGTTTGCAAAATTATAACTTATCTGATTAAATTTTAATCAATTAAGGTTGAAATTTAATTTTTTAAATTCATATATTTGCACTCTCAAAAAAAACTCATCAAAATAAATACGAAGAAATAATGACAAAAGCAGACATCGTAGCGAAGATATCAGAAAAGTTAGGCCTTGAAAAAGGAGACGTTCAAGCTACAGTAGAGTCTTTCATGGAAGAGGTGAAAACTTCACTTGAATCTGGAGATAATGTATATCTAAGAGGTTTTGGTAGTTTTATCATTAAAACAAGAGCCGAAAAAACAGGAAGAAATATATCTAAAAATACAACGATTAAGATTCCTGCTCACAATATACCAGCATTTAAACCAGCTAAAGTATTTGTTGATGGAGTAAAATCGAATACAGAAGTAAAAAATAACTAATTTATTAACACTTTAAACACTACACATTATGCCAAGTGGTAAAAAAAGAAAAAGACATAAGGTAGCAACTCACAAACGTAAAAAGAGAGCGAGAGCTAACCGTCACAAAAAGAAAAAGTAGTTTAAAACTACTTTTTCCTTTTTTACAAAAGTTCTTTGAAATTGTAAGTACAACCTACTTACGTCGGGCTAAAAGCCTGTATTTTTTTGTTTAATCCATCTGTACAGCATACGTTTTTAGTAAGCAATTACAAGAAAACATATTGTATGGATAAAATAAGTAACACTGTGAACAAAGAGTTAATTGTACGTTCTAGTTCAGATGCAGTTGATTTTGCCTTATTAAAAGATGGAAAACTAATCGAACTTCATCACGAAGAAAAAGAGGATGAAAGCCAAGACCAAGGATTTAACGTAGGTGATATTTTTATTGCAAAAATTAGAAAACCCGTTCCTGGTTTAAATGCGGCCTTTGTCCACATTGGATTCGATAAAGATGCATTTTTGCATTATCACGATTTAGGTCCAAACCTAACATCGATGATGAAGTTTATTAAACTTGTAAGCTCAGGTAAATTAAAAGACTACTCCTTAAAAAATTTTCCTTTTGAAACTGAAATTGATAAAGATGGTGTAATTACCGATGCACTTAGTGCCAATCAATCAATTTTAGTTCAAATTGTTAAAGAGCCAATATCAACGAAAGGCCCACGTATTTCATCAGAATTATCTTTGGCTGGTCGTTATGTTGTTTTAGTTCCTTTTTCAGACCGCGTATCCGTTTCACAAAAAATTGATTCGAAAGAAGAAAAAGAAAGATTAAAAAAATTGGTTCAAAGCGTTAAGCCAAAAGGATTTGGGGTTATTATTAGAACAGTAGCCGAAGGACAAAAAGTAGCCGAACTAGAAAGGGATTTGCAAAACTTGCTAGACAAATGGATAGCAATGTGTAAGCGTATTCCTACTGCACATCACCCATCTAAAGTATTAGGTGAATTAAATAAAGCTTCGTCAATATTACGTGATATTTTCAATGATTCGTTCACTGGAATTCACATAGATGATGAAGATTTATATTATCAAACTAAGGACTATTTGCAAGAAATAGCTCCTTCTAAAGTTTCGATTGTTAAGCAATATCATTCTAAAGAGCTACCGTTGTTTGAAAAATATAATATAGAACGACAGATTAAAACCTCGTTTGGAAAAACGGTTTCTATGAGTAAGGGTGCTTACCTGATTATAGAACATACCGAAGCTTTACATGTTATTGATGTAAACAGCGGAAACCGTTCGAACAAAGCAACAAACCAAGAGGAAACAGCTTTAGAAGTTAACTTAATTGCGGCGGCTGAAATAGCGCGTCAATTACGTTTGCGAGATATGGGAGGAATTATTGTTGTTGATTTTATTGACATGCAAAATCCCGAAAATCGCAAAGTTTTATACGACTTCTTAAAAGAAGAAATGAGCGACGACAAAGCGAAACACAAAATCTTGCCTCCTAGCAAATTTGGATTAATTCAAATTACTAGACAAAGAGTTAGACCCGAAGTTCATATTAAAACAAATGAGGAGAATCCAAATGAAAATGGAGAAATTACGGCTCCCATATTAGTTATAGACAAAATCGCGGCTGACCTAGAACGAATTATTAAGGAAAATAAATCGGTTGTTTTAAATATACACCCTTTTATTTCTGCTTACCTTACTCAGGGTATTCCATCAATTCGAATGAAATGGTTTTTTGAACATAAAAAATGGATAAAAATTATTCCAAGAGATGCTTACACCTACCTTGAGTATCATTTTTTTGACAAAGAAGGTAATCAATTAATGTAAAAAATAAAAACCGCTGCGTTACACGTAGCGGTTTTTTTATTAATTTATTGAAATATTTACTGAAGATTGGTTCCCAAATTCATCTACCACATATAATTTATAACTTCCTTGTTTTGGCTGTATTGTCATTTCATGAAAAGTTTTTGTCATACCTAAATATACTTCGTTTAAATACCAAAATACTTTTGTGTCTTGATTAATATGTGCAACTTTTGCTATAATTGGTTGCAATTCGCCCAACTGATTCTTAGTTTGGCTCAATATCATTCCGCTACGGGGATAAATAAAATCGAGTATATTTTGAGTTTTAGATTCACAATCATTCCGAAAAGGAGGAAGCGTTTTATAATTTAAATTTTTAGATTTATAATACCATTGCATAATTGGTGGTAAAGTAAAAATAACTTCAGATTTAATGTTATCAATATTCTCACAGCTTGCATTAACTTGAAACTGCCCGGAATTGTCTAAATGAATTATTTTATGATAAGGACAAATAGCCGTATTAATTCCTTTTTTTGAAATCAATGTTTTAGTTGTCGGACAGTTTTTAGACGCTAAATGTCCCGAAACTTTACAAACCTCAACAGCATCTAAATCTGACTTTGGTTCTTTAAAAAATTCATTTTTGGGTAGTGACCTAAAAACATCAAATAAAATAGGACCTGCATATTGCAATCCGGTCAAACCTGCTCGACCTTCTCCAGACGCATTACCAACCCAAACCCCAACCACATAATTTTTATCAACTCCAATTGCCCACGCATCTCTACTACCAAAGCTTGTTCCGGTTTTCCAAGCAATTTTAATAGCCGAATCGTAATACTTCCAGGCTTCATCGCCATTTGGTCGGTTTACTTCTTTCATCGCGTCAAACATTTGATAAATAGCTCCTGCATGAAAGGTAGAAACATCTGAAGTCAATGCACCAAAATCTAACACCTTATTCTGATTATCATTTAATTTTTGAAATTCGTTTTTACGATATTTTTGGGTTTTATTATAATGATTTAAAGTCGAAGCCAAATTGGCATAAGCACCGCATAAATCAAACAAATTAGATTCGGCACCTCCCAAGATTAAAGACAAACCATAATGAGCCGGTTGCTTATTAATGTCTGATAACTGTAATTGCTGCAGCTTTTCATAAAACTTATTTACCGTATATTCTTTAAGTAATAATACAAACGGAATATTCAAAGATTTTGCCAGAGCAAGATCGGCTGGAACAGCGCCATCATAGGTGTTTTCGAAATTTTGAGGCGAATAATTTGCTATCTGAGTCGGAATGTCTGCTAATAAAGTTTTAGGCAATATTTCGCCGTCATCTAACATTGCGGCATATAAAAAAGGTTTCAAAATACTCCCAGTACTTCGTGGCGCAACAGTGATATCAACATCTTTACTATGCAACTCATCAGTAGGAGAGTTACCAACGTATGCTAATATATTACGAGAGTTTACATCGGCAACCACAATTGCAACATTGTATATTTGATTTTGCTTATATAGGTTATAATATTTAGTCGCGATATGATTTACTTGTTGCTGTAAGTTATTATCAATTGTTGATTTTGTATTTTGTTGAGGATATTTTTGAGCAAGTTGCATTACAAAATGATTTGCATCTTGCGGTAAATCGTAAGGTTTATTGGGTAAACTTTCGGCTATAGACAACTGATAGGTCTCTAAATCAATAACTTTATTCTTATATAATTTTAATAATAAATTATTGCGTTTATTTAAAAGCTTTTCTTGATTTTTTCCTGGATAAATAAGTGCTGGTGCATTGGGTAAAATTGCCAATGTTGCACTCTCTGCCCAAGATAATTGATGAACGGGAATTCCGAAATAGCGATATGCAGCCATTTCTAATCCGACAACATTTCCACCAAAAGGAGCGTGAGAAGCATACAAATTTAAAATAGCATCTTTAGAATATTTAAACTCTAACCGGGTGGCTAAAACAACCTCAATAAGTTTTTCTAAATAAGTTCTTTTTTTGTTTTTTCTATGCAATCTAATAACCTGTTGTGTAATAGTACTACCGCCACGAGTAACTTTTTTTGCTTTGAAGTTTGCCTGTAGGGCTTTACCCATAGAAATTGGATTTACTCCAAAATGAAAATTAAAATACTCATCTTCAAAATAAATAATACTTTGTTTAAATTTGTTTGGAACAGAATCTAATTCTGGAAATCTCCACTGCCCATCTTTGGCAATTTTGGCACCCAATAACTGATTATTATTATCTTCAATAACTGTTGCATATGGCTGATTAAATAGCTTGTTAGGTAAACAAAAATAATAAACAACCATGACTAATAAAGCCATGGTTGTTTTAAGTTTATTTTTAATTATATAGTTTAATATTTTCTTCATTAATCGGCTACAATTTCAATCCATCCTCCTTGGTTTCGGGCTCTAAATGAATTATCATACATTGCTTCTACGTAAGCACCTGGTAAATAATATTTCCCTAAATAAGATGCATTAATAACTGTTGTAAATGTTTTGCGTTCGCCTACAGCTAAATCAAAATAATACATAGCTCTATCATCACGAATGTCAATATAATCAGCATCGTTTTTATATGATTCTCCATAATCCGTAAAACGTAAATTGATTACTTCGAAACCTGAAGGGAAAATTTGTTGTAAAGCAACATTTTTAACAGATTTACTACTAAGATTTTCAACAGAAACCTTAGCAATAATTTCTGTACCTTGCTTGATGCTACTTAATAAAATATCTTCTCCAGACTTATTTTTATAGCTTGATGTAATCTTAAGGTTATCTACAATTATTTGTTCATCACCAACAGGCAAAATTCCTGATGTTACTACTCTAACATAAACTACATTATCTCCATTATTAGTCACTTTTATACTATGATTGCCTTTATTCGTTTTAAACTTTTTATCAGCAAAAGCTTTGTCGGTTTTAAACTTATCCGATTTATCCCCGAAAGCATAAGTAACATTTAAGCCTTTAGTTCCAACCATTTTAATAAACTTACTTAAGGCATTTAGTGCGTAAGCAGTGGTTTGAGTACTCATATACTTATCAGACGAAAGTTCTTTAGCTAAATCGTTAGCAATTTCAAATCCTTTTTCTTTATCGTTTAATAAAATATATGTTTCTAATAGAATGGCTTGATTTCTGTCGTAAGATCCATAATAATTATTATTGCTTAAACTTTGACGATTCATATTTTGTAATAACGATCGGGCTACTTTATCCTGCTTTACTAAAGCATAAGCAGATGCTAAACGAATTTTTGCTTCGTTAGATATTTTTTGCGTTTCGCGCAATCTATTCATCGATGCCAAATCTGGTGCCCCAGCAAGTGCTAAAGTATATAATCTGTAGGCTTGAGTAATATCATTATAATATCCTTGATCAAAGCGCCATTGCTTAGCTTCTCGCTTTTGATAATCTAACCATTTATTTTTCATTCCATCGGGTAAAATATATCCTTTTGCTTCGGCTTCTACCAAAAATTGTCCAACGTAAGATGTTGTCCAGTTATCAACATAAGTACTACCAGGCCAATAAGCAAATGCGCCCGTACTTATTTGATAATTATTAAGCAAATTAATCGTAGCATTTACATTACGCTGAGAGCTCTGCTTTTGAGAAGCATCTAAATCAAAAATATCAATCATAAATAGTTGAGGAAAAGCAATCGAGGTAATTTGCTCTGCGCAACCATGTGGATATTGAATTAAATAGTTTAAACGTCCGTTAAAATTAATTGACGGGAACGATGAAACCTCTAAAACTGTTTGATTAGATCCTTTAATTCCAAAAGCTTCAAAGTCTATATTTTGAGTTTTACCAGCATTAATCACGATATCTGTATAGGTAGATGTTAATGGATTTGGATTAGTAATATCAATTTCTACTTTATAATTTGCGGTAAAACTTCCCGCGCTTGCAATAACTTCAATAGTTTCTATTCCTTCTAAATCGTTAACTTCTAAATCAAAAAAGGCCATTTTTTCACCTGTCGTATTAAACGAAATAGATTTGTTACTACCTCCAATAACTTGAGTTTTACCACTTGTTTTTACCTGAATAGTAACATTTTTTACATTATTTTCTAAAGCAAAAACTGTTACTGGCATAGTTACACGTTCGTTAGGAGAAATCTTTCTAGGTAACGAAGCCAAAACCATTAAGGGCTGACGCACGGGTGTTGTAACCTCTGTACTTCCGTACGAATTGTCTTCTATATTACTAGCAACAACCATAGTTCGAACCGATCCAATATAATTAGGAATTTTAATCGAATGTTTTTCAGAACTATTTTTTGAAAGCGTAAATGGTCCTAATACACGAACCATTGGCTCAAAACGATTTGCCTTTTTTGCATCACTAGCACCTAACGCTTCGTCTCCACCAATACTAAATACTTGGTTTAATTTACCTCCATAAGCACCAATTACTTGATCGTAAATATCCCAAGTTTTAACTCCTAATGCCATACGAGCATTGAATTTATCCCAAGCATTTGGTGTTTTAAAACGAGTTAAGTCTAACAAACCTTCATCTACAATAGCAATAGTATAAGCCATTGGCTTTCCATTCTTTTCACTTACTTTTAAAGTTACCGTTTCGTTCGGCTTGATAACTTTTGGTAACTCAATTTGTGGATATAATTTTGAATTTTCATTAACCACCTCAAGATTAATAACACCATACATACGAATAGGCGCATCAGAAATGGTTTGATTATGTGGACGAACTAATGTAACATATACATAAACATTAGGCGCCATTTTATCTGTTAACGGAATTTCTACCAAGGTCTCGTTTGCAGTAGTTTCTACCCAGCGCGCTTCGATAACTTGACTACCCGATTCAATAGAAACTAACGCACGACTTCCAATTGTAGAAGGAAAAGATATTTTAGCTGTTTCTCCAACTTTATATTTTTCTTTATCGGCAGAAAACAATAACATATTAGCAGTTGACGAACCGTTATTTTTTGTTTTACCTGACCAAATAGGCCAATCTATCAATGAAGTCATACTTGTTGCATGCCCGCCATTTTCATCAATTACTCGAATTAAATATCTTCCCCAGTCTTGATCCGGAATTTTTAATTTAAAATTAGCAGATCCCGATGCATTAGTTTTTACGTTAAAACTTTTATACGCTGCAGTTGCGTCAGAATAATTATACTGGGTTAACTCGCCTTCGTAAGAATTCCACCACCAACCCCAGTTTATTTTATATATTTCAACTTGAAGGTTAACATTACCTTTAGCTGCGCCTTTAGCGCTTACCGTTTTAATTTCAAAAATATTATCCTTATTGGTATCAAGCATTCCGTATTTATTAGGTTCTGGAGCTTTTATTCCAACGTAAGTTGAGTAAGGCGAATAGGTAGCTGTACTAACATCGGTACTAAAATCACCTCCATTTTCATACACGCGTGTTTGAAAAATAACTTTTAATTTTCCTGGTGCTTGAGATGAAAAAATCGGTGAAAAATTAAACTTAGCATCACCAACATCATTTAACCGTCCAGAAAAAACAGAATTTTCTTCGGGATAGAAGTTTCTTACTTTATCATCAAAAGTAAATTTTTCGAAACCTTTGAATTCTGTTTTACCAGATAATATACGAGCTTGTACTTCTGTTTTTAAATTTTGAGCCGTTGCTCCGTGTAACCATTTTGCACTTAGAGTTACGGTATTATCTTTTGAAATTTCTTGATCTGATAAAGAATTTGATACCTTTAAACGATTCGGTTTAATGGTTTCTACTTTTAAACTTTTATAAAAGCTAGCGCCACCAACCTTTACAAGAGCTTCCCAGTTTCCGGTAGGATCGCCAGCTAAAGTTGGTACTTTAAATAAATATTGATTTGAAGCTGTAAACTGTCTAGTTGCTTTGTATTTAGATTTACCTTGTGCATCTTTAACTTGTAAAGTAATAGGATGTGATTTTTGAAGTTTAGCATCAATATCATTCAAAATAAAACCAACATAAATGGTATCGCCAGGTCTCCAAACTCCACGCTCAGTGTAAACAAATCCTTTTAATCCGTTTTTAAATTCAGTTCCTTGAACATCAAAATTACTTAATGAAAGGCTTTTAGCCTCGTCTAATTTAACATAGGTTACATTTTTATCGAATGATACAATAGCAAAATAAGCATATTTAGCTAAATCTGCAGTAGCCAAACCATTAGCATCAGTAGCAACGGTTGTTAAAAGCTGTTGTTGGTAATCATAAAGTTTAATTTCAGCTCCAGAAATTGGTGCAGCCGAAACAATATTACTCACCGCAAACAGATAGCTACCGTTAGAACCACGTTTTGAAATAACTCCGATATCAGAAGCTAATACGTTTGTTTTTATATACTTTCCGTAGTAATAAGAATCATCACACGGATTATCACGTTGTTCCCAATCGTAGTCATAATAATAATCATCGTAGTAATAATCGTTATCATTCATTGAACGAACTTCTCCATCAGAAGCAGACAACGGCTCAATTGATTCAATTTCATCAGTTACACAATCTAAGGCAGCGTACGATTTTTTGTACGAAAGTTCTACCGAATAAATTGCTCCGGGATCAGGTGTAATTAATTTAGATAAATCGATGGCAAAAACATTCCAACGATTCATTTTCTTTAATTTATTCGGATTTAAATAAATAGTTTGTCGAGCCACTGGCGCACCAACACGCTGCATATTACGATCTGAATTGTAATCATTATCTTGAAGAAATTGAAGTACGTTACTGTTGTAAACTTTAAATACTTTAACATCAACAGCATTTAAGTTGATACTTTTAAAATTTATTTTTAAATCGTTTGAGGATGGTAAAATTGTACCACTTCTAATAAACTCAATTTCTGGTTTATCAGAACCAATGGTAATTGTTGTCGAAAAATTTTCTTTTAATTTGATATTGTCTTGACTCAAAATACCTTGAAAAACTTGCAATTGTTTGTCACCAACAATGTTTTCAGGATAAAAAACTTTTAAAACATTACCAACTGTAGAAAATTTTAGAGAAGAAGCGTCTTGTAACTGAACCAATCCTGAAAAATTTTGACTCGGTTTTAAAGGATCCGAAAAATTGATTAAAATTGCATTCTCAGTTTCGCTAATGTCTGCTTGAACAATCGAAAAGTTGTTTTTTCCAGGAATTGGAAAAGACACTTCCCCTTTTTGATCAATACCTAAAACATCGCCATTCCAAAATATTTTTACTTCAGAATCCTCATCAAAACGCTGAATAGAATCAACATAAAACTCAAAGCTATTTTGAGCAATGCTGGTTTCTTTAAATTTTACTTTTACTGGTTTATCGCCTTGTTTGGCAGTTATTAATTGTTGAACTTCTGCCAATTTCAATCGATCAGCCGATTGAAAATTCATATTCAGATATTGATAATTTTTTGAATACGATTGTAGATCAACAAAACTTATAGCAAAATTTAGTTTTAAGGTTTTTATTTTAAATACAAAAGTACGTTGCTCTTTGGGCACGTCTTTAAGCTCATCTAAATGGAAGGAAATATGATATTCTGTATCCTGGTCAAGCTTTTTACTTGGCACAAATGCTAATGTATTAGAATTTATTGCAATAACTTTACCTGAAACTTTTGGGCTGATTGAAAATAAATCTGAACTTAATTCCTGATTAGGTTGCCATTCTAAATTATCAAAATTTAAAACAGTTCTAACATCAGATTCTGAAGAAACTAATCCATTAGTGTAGCTTACTATATAATCTTTAAAAATATCAGGATCAGAAACCTCAATACTTTTATGAGAACATGAAAAAAACAGGGCAATTGAGGCAAGTAAAAAACAAGAAATTAAGTTTTTCATATGTAAAATATTTTATTAAAACATAACTTAAATATAAATAATTTATTGCTGATTTTAAACAATTTATCGACGGCTTTTAAAGAAATCAAGCATCAAGTTTGAACACTCATCTTCTAATACTCCCTTTACAATTTTTGTTTTAGGATGTAAGGAAGTTCCCAACGCAACATAGCCTCTTTTCTCATCACTAGCTCCATAAACAATTTTAGAAATCTGACTCCAATACAAAGCGCCTGCACACATCTGACAGGGCTCTAGAGTAACATACAAAGTACAGTTTTGTAAATATTTTCCACTTAAATTATTCGCCGCGGCAGTAATAGCTTGCATTTCTGCATGTGCTGTAACATCATTTAGCATTTCAGTTAAATTATGAGTTTTAGCAATAATTTGATTATCAACTACTACGACAGCTCCAACCGGAATTTCACCCATTTCAAAAGCTACTTTTGCTTCTACTAGAGCAATTCGCATAAAATATTCATCCGTAAAAATATTTTCCATGTTTTTAAGTTATGTTCAGAAAAAATGTTTTTACAAAAATACAATACAAATTGTACCTTTGTTAACCTATGAGTAAAGTATTAGAACATATTTTGTTACCCGAAAACCTTAGAGCGCTTCCAAAACAAGTTTTACCAGATCTTGCTAAAGAATTGCGTGAGTTTATTATCGATGTTGTGTCAACCAAAGAAGGTCATTTAGGCGCAAGTTTAGGAGTGGTTGAATTAACTATTGCTTTACATTATGTTTTTAACACCCCAACCGATTTATTAATTTGGGATGTTGGCCATCAGGCTTACGGACATAAAATATTAACGGGTCGGAAAAATGAATTTTATACCAATCGCCAAAAAAATGGAATTTCTGGTTTTCCTAAACGTGATGAAAGTATCTATGATGCGTTTGGGGTAGGTCACTCATCAACCTCGATTTCAGCTGCTTTGGGTATGGCTATAGCTTCTCAACTTTTAGGAGATCACAACAAACAACATATTGCTGTAATCGGAGATGCTTCGATTGCATCGGGTATGGCATTTGAAGGATTAAACCATGCAGGTGTTACTAATGCAAATTTACTTGTAATTTTAAACGATAATGCCATAGGAATTGATCCGAGTGTTGGTGCTTTAAAAAATTATTTTACAGCTGTTAAAGATGGTAAAACTCATTGGGCCAATAACATCATAAAATCATTAAATTTTGAATATTCAGGCCCAATAGATGGACATGACTTTGATACATTAATCTCGGAACTTAATCGATTAAAAAGTATAAAAGGGCCTAAATTTTTACATGTAATTACCACGAAAGGAAAAGGCTTAAAACAAGCTGAAGAAAATCAGGTTTTATATCATGCCCCAGGAAAATTTAATAAAAAAACTGGAGATATCATACCAAAAAGCGAAGAAAAATTACCACCAAAATTTCAAGATGTTTTTGGTCATACATTAGTAGAATTAGCAGAAGAAAACGACAAAATTGTTGGAATAACTCCAGCAATGCCTACCGGGTCTTCAATGAAATATATGATGGAACGCTTTCCTGAAAGGGCATTTGATGTTGGCATAGCAGAACAACATGCTGTAACTCTTGCTGCAGGTATGGCTACACAGAAACTTATTGTTTTTTGTAATATTTATTCAACCTTTTTACAACGTGCCTATGATCAGGTTATTCATGATGTGGCGCTACAAAACCTACCGGTAATTTTTTGTTTAGATCGAGCAGGTTTGGTAGGAGAAGATGGTGCTACTCATCAAGGTGTTTTTGATATTGCGTATCTCAATTGTATTCCTAACCTATATATTGTTGCTCCTTTAAACGAGATGGAACTTCGAAATATAATGTATACAGCTCAAAAAGGCATCGATTTTCCTTTAACCATACGATACCCAAGAGGTAGAGGATACAACATCAATTGGAAAAACAAATTTGAACTTTTTGATTTTTCAAAAGTAATACAGCTTCATGCAGGTAAAAAAATTGCTATTCTATCTACTGGTACTATCGGAAATATTGCCTTAAAAGTTTTAAAAGAAAATTTAAATCTAAAAAATAATATTTCTCTTTATCATTTTGCTACTATAAAGCCATTAAATGAAAAGCAGCTT
>Ga0233372_1000516_pt1 | contig 17313 bp, 14 predicted proteins | sample ElkDunMinimDraft_4_FD_191538 | JGI IMG/M metagenome (GOLD analysis project Ga0233372, IMG submission 191538) | Fecal eukaryotic communites from dung pellets of Tule Elk in California, USA - Elk Dung D8 | ecosystem: Host-associated > Mammals > Digestive system > Large intestine > Fecal | place... | reverse complement strand
CTTATATGAATAGAACAACTACAAATAGTAGTTACATTACATACAATCCGACAGATCCATCTGAAATTAGTTTTGTTTTTGGTGGACAAGGTATGGATTATCAGGCCAGTTATACTTTTAAGGAAAATTACGAATTAATTGCTCGTTATTCATGGCAAACAGTTAATAAACAAATCCAAATGTATGAGCCTAATGCAAAACAATATTCTTTAGGGGTAAATAAATACATTTGGGAACATGCTTTTAAAATTCAAGCAGAAGTAAGCTATGATCAACGCGACTATTTTACACCTCGTAAAAATGACGATTGGTATGTACGTTTTCAAATTGAGATTGGTATATAATTTATAGCGATAATTAAAACAAATCTATCTTATGACGTATAGATTATTTTAATGTATTTGTAACTTAATGCATGCTGCGTGTTATTTTATTTGTTTAAAAAGATCATTTTAAAATTAAAGTTTAAACTCATCAATTACTATAATGATGATTTAGCAAAAAATACTTTGGCTGATGTTATGGATCGTACTCATTTTATAAATGGAGGCGCCTTATCCAAAGTAAATCCGTAAGAATTTACTTAGAACTATTTCTATAATTATTAGTTAAAAGACTATAAAGATTTAAAGTTTTAAGTATTTTTGTCAAATTCAGTAAACTAAAAAAAACAAAATTCCATATCATGGATAAAAAACTATTTTCTTTTTTGTTCTCAACTAAATTAATGGCTGTTTTATTTATTGTGTTTTCTGTAGCAATGGGGGTAGGTACCTTTATCGAAGACCGCTACAACACAACAACAGCTAGAATTCTTATATACAATTCTTGGTGGTTTGAAACCATAATGGGATTGTTTTTTATAAATTTTATAGGAAATATCAAACGTTATCAATTATATAAAAAAGAAAAGTGGGCAACTTTAATTTTGCACTTATCTTTTGTTTTTATCATTTTAGGCGCTTTTATTACGCGTTATATATCGTTTGAAGGAATGATGCCCATAAAACAAGGCGAAACGGTGAATCAAATTTTTTCTGACAAAACTTACTTAACCGCTTTGGTTGACGGGGATTATAATGGAGAAATTAAACGTCGTCAATTTGAAAAAGGGGTATACCTTTCTGCAGTAACTAGCAACGATTTTTCTTTAAATGGTGATTTCAACGGTATTCCTTTTGAAATTGAGTATGTTGATTTTATTATGAATGCTGCCGAAGTTATTGAACCAGATGATACGGGTAAATTTCATTTAAAACTTGTCGAATCAAGCTCTGGCGAGCGTCACGAACATTTTTTAGTTGAAGGAGAAATCCAAAACATACACAATTTGTTATTTGCGTTTAACAAACCTACAGATGGTGCTATAAATATTATAAAAAATGGAGATGATTATACCATATCTACGCCTTTTGAAGGCGATTATATGCGTATGGCTGATCAATTTAAAGATCGTGTAATTGCAGATACTTTACAAACTTTAAATTTTAGATCATTATATAATTTAGCAGGTGCACAATTTGTATTGCCTGAGTTACCTGTTAAAGGAAAAGTTATTAAAAAATCGAACAACGACTTTAAAGAGAAACCAGGAATAACGGATGATATCTTAAAAGTTAAAGTAACTTCCCAGGGAAAAGAAGAAATTGTTGAATTATCTGGTGAACAAGGTAAAATGGGGGAACCAGTTGCTATAAAACTAGGAGATTTAGAATTTACTTTGTTTTTTGGAAGTAAGGTTTATGAAACGCCGTTTAAAGTTACTTTAGATAAATTTATTGCAACAAAATACCCTGGTACTGAGAGTAGTTATTCAGGCTTCGAAAGTCAGGTTACTGTTGTCGATACAGAAATGAACGAGAATTTTGATGCCCGTATTTTTATGAATAATGTATTAGATTATCGTGGATATCGCTTTTTTCAGGCTTCATTTTTTCCAGATGAGTCAGGAACTATTTTATCAGTAAATCACGATTGGTGGGGCACAACAATTACTTACATTGGTTATACTTTATTATACCTTTCAATGCTTGCTATTTTATTTTTAAAAGGATCTCGTTTCGTAGATTTAAAAGAGAAATTGAAAAAATTAGAAATAAAAAAGAAAAATTTACTAAGTGTATTATTATTCTTTATTTCGTTTGGTTTGTTTGCCCAGCAACAAAATCCACATGATGGACATGACCATGGAGCTCCTGTTACCCAACAACCAATGGTTCAAAAAGCACCTACAACTACACAAATAGATTCGTTAATTAGCGCTTTTAAAGTAACTGATGAGCACGCTGCTAAATTTGCTAAATTAGTAATTCAGGATGATGGTGGGCGTATGAAACCAGTACATACATTCTCGTCTGAATTATTGCGTAAAGTAAGTAAATCAGAAACATATAAGGATTTAAGTTCTGATCAGGTTTTAGTGTCTATGACACAATTTCCTCAATTATGGTTTCAGGTTCCGTTTATCTATTTAGAAAAGAACAATGATAGTTTACATAATGTTTTAGGAATTGAAAAAGGCTTAAAATATGCTAAATTAATTGACTTTTTTGATGAGCGTGGAAATTATAAATTGTCGCCTTATTTGGAAGAAGCTTTTATAGCGGCAGTTCCTAATAAATTTCAAAAAGACTTTATGGAGGCCGACAAAAAAGTTAATCTTTTACACTTAGCTTTAAGCGGAAATATTCTAAAAGTTTTCCCTATTCCTTACGATAAAAATAATAAATGGGTTTCGTATCCTGAATTGAATGATGCTGGATTTACAGGTATTGATTCGACTTTTACTAAAAACGTTATTCCATTATATTTAGATGCACTTGATTTAACTTTTAGAGGGCAAGATTATAAAGCAGCTGATAATTATTTAAATGGATTAGTTAATTTCCAAAAAAAATACGGAAAAGAAATTTATCCGTCTGACGAAAAAATAAATGCCGAAATTCTTTATAATGATTTTGATATTTTTAAAGCCTTATTTTCTTGGTATTTATATGCTGGATTATTAATGTTTATTGCTGTTATTGCAAAGATTTTTTGGAGCAATAAGTTTTTAAATATAGCAACTAAAATATTTTCAGTAATTATTGTTTTCTTATTTGTATTACATACTGCTGGTTTAATAGCGCGTTGGTACATTTCTGGTCATGCACCTTGGTCTGACGCATACGAGTCTATGATTTATGTGGCTTGGGCAACCATGCTATTTGGTTTAATTTTTGGACGTAAATCTCAACTTACTGTTGCGTCAACTGCTCTTGTTGTTGCTATGATTTTGATGGTAGCGCATTGGAATTGGATGGACCCTGAAATTGCAAACCTACAAGCAGTTTTAAATTCATATTGGTTAATGATTCACGTTGCTGTAATTGTTGGTAGTTATGGTCCGTTTGCTTTAGGAATGATTTTAGGTATTGTATCTCTGCTCTTAATTATTTTCACAAACGAAAAGAATAAGAAAAAGATGGAGTTAAACATTACCGAAATTACTTACATAAACGAAATGGCTTTAACCGTTGGTTTAGTTATGTTAACAATAGGTAACTTTTTAGGTGGACAATGGGCAAATGAAAGTTGGGGACGCTATTGGGGATGGGATCCTAAAGAAACTTGGGCATTAATTAGTATTATGACTTATGCATTTGTAATTCATGCTCGTTTTGTTCCTGCTTTAAGAGGAAAATGGACATTTAACGTAATGAGTATCTTCTCTTTTTATGTTATTTTAATGACTTATTTTGGAGTAAACTTCTATTTATCTGGATTACATTCCTATGCATCTGGTGATAAAGTAGTAACCCCTTCGTTTATATATTATTCGGTTGGTATTTTAACAACTTTATCAGTTGTTGCATATATTAAACATAAAAAGTATTATAAAAAATAAAAAAGAGTCCACATTTATTGTGGACTTTTTTGTATAATTGTTTAATTTTAAAATTATTAAATACTTCATAATATGAAAAAATTTATTGCAGCCATTGGTTCCATATTGACCTTTATTTCTTGTTCAAGCCCAATTAAAGAAACAGTAACTGCTGAACAAAGAAATACTATGAATATTAAATCTATTTATGATTTTAAGGCATTAGCACTTAACGGTTCAGAATTTAATTTTTCAGATTTAAAAGGAAAAAAAATTATGATTGTTAATACGGCTTCAAAATGTGGTTTAACGCCTCAATACAAAATTTTGGAAGAAGTCTATAATAAATATAAAGATCAAGATTTTGTAATTGTTGGTTTTCCTGCCAATAATTTTATGGGCCAGGAACCAGGATCGAATGAAGAGATTGCTGAGTTTTGCGCATTAAATTATGGTGTTTCTTTTCCAATGATGGAAAAAATTTCGGTTAAAGGAGATGATATAAATCCGTTATATAAATATTTAACAAGTAAAGAGCTTAACGGTAATTCTGAGAGTGAGGTTACTTGGAATTTTCAAAAATATTTGATTAATAAAGAAGGTTTTTTAGAGAAGGTTATTAGTCCGCGTACTCAACCTAACGATCCAGAAGTAATTGCTTGGATAGAGCAATAAAAATATTTTCATTTTTTTATTTTCTCCCAATCTCAAAAAATTTGAGTTGGGAGTTTTTTTATAAAATAACTTGCATGATTCTGCAATCCAGCCAGCGATTAAATTTGAAACCAACTTTTTTCATTATTCCAACAGTTTCAAAATTATATTTTTCATGAAATAAAACACTATTTTGATTCTCATTATCAATTAAAGCAATCATCGTTTTTATTTTTTGATCTTTGGCCGTCTCAATCAATTTATTCATTAATAATTTTCCAATGCCTTTACCTTCATTTCCAGATTTTAAGTAGATAGAATGTTCTACAGTATATAAATAGCCTTGTTTTGGGTTATACGAATCATAATACGCATATCCTATAACTTCATTGTTTTGAATGGCTACAAAAAAAGGATAATTTTTAAGCATTTTAGATTCATAAATTTTTTCAACATCTGTAATTGTACGTTCGTTATAATCGTATAGTGAAGTTTTATTTAAAATTTCAAAATTCATAATTTCCAAAATCTCTTTGAAATGGGCTGAATTTGCATTTATAATTGTAATAGAATTCATGTTTTTATTTTTATTTAAATGTACAAAATCCTTTAAAAAGTTGTGTAGTTTTGTATATTTGAAGGTAATAAAATTTGGTTTATGCAATATCCAAAAATTCCCTTAGCACAAAGCGTTCTTACTATATGTAAGAAAAAAGATATAAAACATATTATTATTTCTCCAGGTTCTCGAAATGCACCTTTAACCATTGGTTTTGCTAGTGATCCTTTTTTTACATGTTATAGCATAGCCGATGAGCGCTGTGCTGCTTTTTTTGGTTTAGGTTTGGCTCAGCAGTTGCAAAAACCTGTTGTTTTGGTTTGTACCTCTGGTTCGGCTTTATTAAATTATTATCCAGCTATTGCTGAAGCGTTTTATAGTCAGATTCCATTAATTGTAATTTCGGCTGATCGTCCTATTTCTAAAATAGATATTGGCGATGGACAAACAATTCGTCAAACAAATGTATTTAATAATCACATTGTTTTTAATGCAAACTTATCTGAAGAAGCATCGGTTGCCAACGATTTTTTAATTAATCAAGCAATTAATAAAGCTATTATTCACAAAGGACCAACGCATATTAATGCACCTTTTGAAGAACCTTTGTATGATATTGTTGAGCAACTTAGTGTTAATCCTGTAGTTAATGCACCAGTGCCTTTACCAATTATAGATGCTGTTGATTTTGTGAAAATCAATAAAATTTGGAATTTTTCTAAAAAGAAGTTGATTTTAATTGGTGTTCAAAACCCTGGTATATTGCCCGAGGTTCTTTTAAATCAATTTGCTTCAGATCCTTCAATACTTGTTATGACAGAGGTTACATCGAATGCTCGTCATAAAAAATTTATTGCTTGTATAGATTCATTAATTACCACTTTTACTGATGATGAATTAGAATTTCTAAAACCAGATCTTTTAATAACTATGGGAGGAATGGTTGTTTCTAAACGAATTAAAAAGTTTTTACGTAGTTACAAACCTACTGAACATTGGCATATAGATTCGTTACGCGCTTATAATACCTTTAATGCATTAACGCAACATATAAAATTAGAGCCCATAAATTTTTTCACTCAAATTAAGTTAGAGCAAGTTCCATCTAAATATCAAACTACAATCTTAGATATTTATAGCACAAAGCGTAATAAGCAACGTAATTTTATTATGAATGCGCCTTATAGCGATCTTAAAGTTTTCGAAGCAATTAGTAAATATATTCCCGAAAATTTACTTTTACATATTTCAAATAGTTCGCCAATTCGTTATGCTCAATTATTCGATTTGCCTAAATATATTCAGGTTTTTTGTAATCGGGGCACAAGTGGTATTGACGGCTCTACATCAACTGCTATTGGAGCATCTGTAATAAGTACTAATAAAACGGTTGTAATTACTGGTGATATTTCGTTTTTATACGATAGTAATGCACTTTGGAATAAACATACTCCTATTAATTTTAAAATTATTATTTTAAATAATAGAGGCGGAGGTATTTTCAGAATTTTACCAGGACATAAAGACAATGCAGTTTTTAATACATTTTTTGAAACCGAGCATAGTTACACTGCCGAGCATTTAGCTAACATGTACGGATATAAGTACACGAGCTGTAATAATTTACAAGATTTGATACAGATAAAGCCTTTTTTTGATTCTAATGAGAGAGAAATAATTGAAATATTTACACCGACTAAAATAAATGATTTAGTTTTAAAAGATTATTTTAAATTTTCTTAAGCTTTTTTTAGTAAGATTATTATTTATTACTATATTTGAGTATAACGATAATAAATGATATTTTAATTATGAGTAAAAGAGATGAACTTATTGAAAAATACGCTGCAGATTTAAAAGAAAAATGTGGAGTAACAGTTGACCATGATTTATTAACAAAAGTTACTATTGGTTGTGGTCCCTCAATTTATAATGCTGATTCTTCAGTAGTTTCTGGAACGTCTGACACAGAGTTAGAAACTGTAAAGAAAAACTTTTTAATTAAAAAATTAGGATTAGCAGATTCGCCAAAATTAGATGAAGCTATTCAAGCTGTAATTGAGCAATATGGTAGATCTAATCGTAATAAATACAGAGCTGTTTTTTATTATTTATTAACGAAACATTTTAGTAAAGAAGCTGTTTATAATAAATAGAAATCAATAATATTAAAAAAGCACCTTAAGTTATAACTTAAGGTGCTTTTTTATTTTATATTATGTTGTAACTTTGTAGCTCAATTAAAGTAAAATGATAGAGATAGGTAAATTTAACGTATTAACAATAGCACGTAGCACTAATGTAGGTTTGTTTTTAACAGATGGTGAAAATGATGTGTTATTACCAACAAAGTATGTTCCTGAAGAATATGAATTAGAAAACGAAATAGAAGTTTTTGTTTATCTAGATCACGAAGAGCGTCCGGTTGCAACAACGTTAGATCCATATATTTATTTAAATGAATTTGCTTTACTTAAAGTTAATTATATTAACGAGTTCGGTGCTTTTATGGATTGGGGATTAGAAAAAGATTTGTTTGTTTCTTTTAAAGAACAAGCACGCCCTATGGAGCAAGGAAAACGTTATCTAGTTTATATGTATAAAGACGAAAAAACAAATCGTTTGGCTGCATCTAGTCGTACAAATAAGTTTTTAACAAATGAAAATATTGAAGTACAAGTTGATGAAGAGGTTGACTTAATTGTTTCTCATATTACAGACGCTGGTATTAATGTTATCATTAATGAAAAGCACAAAGGCTTAATGTATAAAAATGAAGTTTTTGAAGATTTAAGAACAGGGGACAGAATAATTGGATATATAAAAAATATTAGATCAGACGGTAAAATAGACGTTTCTAGAAAAAAAGCTGGAATTGAAGCTATTGAACCTGATGCTCAATTTATTTTAGAAGAGTTAAAGGCTAATAAAGGCTTTTTAGGATTAAATGACGATTCGAATCCTGAAGAAATTAAAACAGTGTTAAGGATGAGTAAAAAGAGTTTTAAAAAGGCTATTGGTTCATTATACAAGCAAAAACTAATTACATTTTCTGACAAAGGAATTAATTTGGTAAAATAAAAAAAGAGCTATCTACTTTAAACGTAAGATAGCTCTTTTTTTAAGCTCTTTGATCAGCTAATTTTTGTAATTCTTTACGGTTTAATAGAGCAATTTTTTTACCCCTAATTTCTATTAAACCTTGTTTATTAAATTCTGATAATAGACGAATACAACTTTCAGTTGCTGTACCAATCATTCCTGCTAATTCTTCTCGAGATAATTGTACTCGTAATGTATCATCTATATCACAGTCAAAAACTTCTTCTAAATATAGTAAAGCACCTGCTAATCTTTCTTTAACCGATTTTTGAGCCATAGCAATTGATAAATCATCAGCCTCTCTTAAATCAGCACAAATATCTTTCATAACGTTTAATGAAAATTTATTGTTTTGTGTAAAGAAATTTAATATTTCGTCTTTTGGAATAAAACAAACTTCCATATCCTCAACAGCAATTGCACTTAAATTGGCAGATTCATCGCTAATCATTGAGCGTTGTCCTAATAATTCTCCAGGACGAATAAATTTAACAATCTGATCTTTACCAGCCGGAGTTAGTTTAGATAGTTTGCAAACTCCATCTTTAATACAGTATATGCCGTTTGTAGGTTCTCCTTCTTCAAAAATAGATTCCCCTTTTTTAATTGTATACGATGTTTTACAATTTGCTAAACGCAATAGCTCGTCTTTGTTTAGAGTTTTTAATGCACTAAATTGTCTTACAATGCATTGTTCGCACTTACTCATACTTGGTATATTTTTCCTTACAAATATAACAAATAAGTATGTTATAATCTTATAAAAAATTATGTTAATATTTTTGATAAATATCATATATTGTTATCTATTAAAACAGGAATTTTGTCATGGCTATATTTGAAAACACCACTATGATTGAGCAAACTTGTTACCATTGCGGTAACGAAATTATTAAGGCTGAGGAAATTTTATTTGATGATAAAAACTTTTGCTGTAGCGGTTGTAAGACAGTTTATGAAATTTTTTCTGAACACAACTTAACGTCTTATTACGATATGGAAAAAGCTCCTGGAGCAACTCCTGTTAGTAAACAAAAATTCGAATTTTTAGAGAATGAGCAAATTGTTAATAAGTTGTTATCTTTTAACGAAGGTAAGCAAGCAATTGTTAATTTATATATACCTCATATACATTGCAGTTCGTGCATTTGGATCTTAGAAAACTTGAATAAACTTAATCCTGGAATTTTAAAATCTCAGGTTAATTTTCACGACAAAAAAGTTCAAATCTATTTTTCTAACGATTTAGTTTCGTTAAAACAAATTGCACAATTATTGGCTACAATTGGTTACGAACCATATATATCTTTGGAAAATTTTGATAAAAAAGCCGCTTTAGTCGATAGAAGTTTGATCTATAAAATTGGAGTTGCTTTTTTTTGTTTTGGTAACGTAATGCTACTTTCTTTTCCAGAATATTTTGAAGTTAACGAATATTGGATTGATGAATATAAAGGTTTTTTTAGATGGTTGATTTTTGCTTTAGCCATGCCTTCATTTTTATATTCTGGCTGGGAATATTACGAGGCAGCTTATAAAAGTTTAAAAAATGGTCGATTAAATATCGAGGTTCCTATTGCTCTTGGGTTAATTGTAATGTTTGTAAGAAGTGCTTATGATATTATTTTTGATCAAGGACAAGGTTTTTTTGATTCGTTATGTGCGCTAATCTTTTTTATGTTATTAGGAAAATTATTTCAGCAAAAAACCTATAGCTTTTTATCGTTCGAGCGAGATTATAAATCATATTTTCCAATTGCGGTTACTAAAATAACAGACGGAGAAGAAATTCCGACTCAGATTTATGAATTAAAAAAAGGAGATCGTATTTTGATTAGAAATCAAGAATTAGTACCTGTTGATGGTATTTTAATGACTTCCTTGGCTGCCATAGATTATTCGTTTGTAACCGGCGAAGAAAATCCGGTCGAAAAGCATTCTGGTGACAAAATTTTTGCCGGTGGAAAATTAGTCGGTTCTACTTTAGAATTAGAAGTAATTAAAGAAGTATCACAATCTTATTTAACGCAACTTTGGAGTAATGAGATTTTTCAAAAACAGAACGCCAGCTACCAAACATTAATAAATAAATTGAGTCAGTACTTTACGCCAGCTTTACTTTTATTGGCGGTTGTTTCTTTTATATATTGGAGTTTTATCGATTTAAATACTGCATTTAATGTTTTTACTTCAATTTTAATTGTTGCGTGTCCTTGTGCTTTAGCATTATCTACTCCATTTACCATGGGTAATGTTTTAAGAATTTTAGGAAAGCATAAATTATATTTAAAAAATGCCCAAGTTGTTGAACAAATGGCCGAAATTGATACTATTGTGTTTGACAAAACCGGAACTATTACTTCGAATTTAAATACCAAAATTAATTTTAATGGTAATGATTTGTCTGATGATGAATTGATTTTAGTAAAATCTACTGTTCGTTCTTCAAATCACCCTTTGAGTAGAAAATTATATAATTTTTTGCAAGGAATCGAAGTTGTTAAATTATCTGATTTTGAGGAGGTTGTTGGTGGAGGCGTTATTGGAAAATCATTCGATAATACAATCACAATCGGATCGTCTAAATTTATTGGGAAAGCTAACGATGTATTAGTAAATAAAACCACGATTCATATTAAGATTAATGATGTATATAAAGGTTTTTATGAGTTTAAAAATATTTATAGACAAGGAATTAATGAACTTTTTGATGAGTTAGATTCTACCTACAATCTCTCTATTTTATCTGGAGATAATGATGGTGAAAAAGCTGCTTTACAGCGAATACTTCCCAAGCAAACACAGATGTTATTCAATCAAAAACCAGATGAAAAGCTGAAATATATTGCTGCTTTACAAGAACGAGGAAAACATGTGATGATGATTGGAGATGGACTAAATGACTCTGGTGCGCTTGCCAAAAGTAATGTTGGTATTGCAGTTTCAGAGAATATTAATGTATTTTCTCCTGCTTGTGATGGTATTTTGGATGCATCAGTATTTTCAAAAATTTCAAATTTTTTAAAATTTTGCAAATCATCAATTACCACTGTAAAAGTTAGCTTTACGCTATCTTTATTATACAATTTTATTGGATTAACTTTTGCTTGTCTAGGGTTACTTTCTCCGCTTATTGCAGCTATAATTATGCCAATTTCAACAATAACCATAATAAGTTACGTTACGTTAGCAACTAACTATAAAGCATTTAAATTAGGCTTAAACAAATAAGTGTTAAATAATTTTAAAAATGCAAACAATAATTTTCTAAAAAAAATGTTAATGTTTTTAATGTAAATTGATTAAATTAGATAAGAATTAATACTAATATTCTTTGTCTTTCCAGCTTAAAAATTGATAAATGTCATATTTAGGTAGTTTACTTGATTGTATATTTGATATGTTAAATAAAATTATATGAGTGTTATATATGTGTTAATAAGTATAAGTATTGTTGTAGCCTCTGCTTTTTTATATGCTTTTATTAGAGCCGTAAAAAGTGGTCAGTTTGATGATGACTATACGCCATCGGTTCGGATGTTGTTTGACGACGAATTAAAAAAAGAAAATAAAACCGAAAATAAATAGAAACTAAAATTAATTATGGAAGTACAACAATTTTATTATGACAACAAAATTGTAAAGAAATTCCTTTATGCGTCTTTATTATTTGGTGTTGTAGGTATGGTAGTTGGTTTATTAATCGCTGTCATGTTTATGTTTCCAAATATTACAGATGGAATTTCTTGGTTAAGTTTTGGTCGATTAAGACCATTACATACTAATGCAGTTATTTTTGCCTTTGTAGGTAACGCAATCTTTGCAGGGGTATATTATTCATTACAACGTTTGTTAAAAACACGTATGTATAGTGATGTTTTATCTAACATAAACTTTTGGGGCTGGCAATTAATTATTGTAGCTGCTGCAATTAGTTTGCCATTAGGTATTACAACCTCTAAAGAATATGCTGAGTTAGAATGGCCTATTGATATTGCAATAGCATTAATATGGGTTGTTTTTGGTATTAATATGATCATGACTATTTTGCGCCGTAGAGAGAGACATTTATATGTTGCGATTTGGTTTTATTTAGCAACTTTTGTTACTGTTGCGGTACTTCATATTTTTAATAGTTTAGAATTACCGGTTAGTTTTGTTAAATCATATTCTGTGTACGCAGGAGTACAAGATGCCTTGGTACAATGGTGGTACGGTCATAATGCTGTGGCATTTTTCTTAACCACTCCATTTTTAGGTTTAATGTATTATTTTGTACCTAAGGCGGCAAATCGTCCTGTGTATTCTTATAGATTATCTATTATCCACTTTTGGTCGTTAATCTTTATTTACATTTGGGCTGGTCCACACCATTTATTATATCAAGCATTACCAGATTGGGCACAAAACTTAGGTGTTGTTTTCTCAATTATGTTAATTGCACCATCTTGGGGTGGTATGATTAACGGATTGTTAACCTTACGTGGAGTTTGGGATAAAGTGCGCGTAGAGCCTGTCTTAAAATTCTTTGTAGTTGCGATTACTGGTTATGGAATGGCAACTTTTGAAGGGCCAATGTTATCTTTAAAAAATGTAAATGCTATTGCCCACTTTACTGACTGGATTGTTGCTCACGTGCACGTTGGTGCTTTAGCTTGGAATGGTTTCTTTGCCTTTGGTATGTTTTATTGGTTAATTCCAAGAATGACTAAAACTGAATTGTATTCAAAATCTTTAGCTAATTTTCACTTCTGGATAGGTACTTTAGGTATTGTTTTATACGCTGTACCTATGTATGTAGCTGGTTTTAACCAAGCGTTAATGTGGAAACAATTTAATCCAGATGGTACATTAGTTTATGGTAACTTCCTTGAGACAGTTACACAAATTATGCCAATGTATTGGTTACGCGCTTTAGGAGGTACTTTATATTTAGTTGGTTTATTAACATTAGTATATAATGTTATACAAACAGTAAGAATTGGTAAGCCAATTGAAGATGAATTGGCTGAAGCACCAGCTTTAGAACCAATTACAAACAAACGTATTAAAGGTGAAAAATGGCACAGTTGGATTGAGCGTCGTCCGATTCAGTTAACTGTTTTAGCTACAGTAGCTGTTTTAATTGGTGGTATTGTTGAAATTGTTCCAACTATAGTTGTTAGTTCAAATATTCCAACTATTTCTTCTGTAAAACCATATTCACCGTTGGAGCTTGAAGGTAGAGATTTATATATTCGTGAAGGTTGCGTTGGGTGTCACTCTCAAATGATTCGACCATTTAGATCTGAGGTGGCACGTTACGGTGAATATTCTAAGTCGGGTGAATATGTTTACGACCATCCATTTTTATGGGGATCAAAACGTACTGGACCAGATTTATTTAGAATAGGTGGTAAGTATAATGATAATTGGCATTATAACCACATGTGGGATCCGCAAAGTACATCAGCGGGTTCAATTATGCCAGGGTATAAATGGTTGTATGATAATGAAGCCGCAGATTATTCTAAGATTCAGAAAAAAATGGAAGTTATGGCTACTTTAGGAGTACCATATACTGATTCTGAAATTGCTAATGCTTTTGAAAGTATTGAAAAACAATCTCAACAGATTGAAAATAATTTACGACAAGATCCTGATTTTGTAAAAAGCGATGAAGCAAGTCGTAAAAAAGCTCAAGCAGAAGGTACTACTTATGTGGCTATTAAAGATCGTGAAATCATTGCTTTAATTGCTTACTTACAGCGTTTAGGTACTGATATTAAGGTAAAAAACGCAGAAGTTTCGAATAAATAATCTAATCCTATGCTAAAATTTATAAAACATAATATGGAGACAATTTTGGGTATTGAAATATACCCAATAATCTCCTTACTGATTTTCTTTACCTTTTTTGTAGGATTAGCTGTTTGGGCATTTACATATAATAAGGAGAAAATTAACGAGCTAAGTAACATTCCTTTAGAGGATGATTGTGTTAACAACCCTAAAAAATAATAGATATGAAAAAGTTTTTTCCATCATACGTTAGGGTTCCTTTGTTATTTGTTATTTTTTATTTTTTTATTGAATACACAATTGACTCTGGAGACCAACCAGCATTTGTAAAGTACCCGCTAGTATTAGTGTTATACGGATTTTTCTTTCTAACAATAATTGCAATCGAAGTATTAATAAGTGCAACAAATAAATTATTATATCGTCTTTTAACACCAGAGCAACGTGCAGCTCAAGATCTAGAAGATAATAAATCAATTAGTGATAGCCAATGGTACAAAAAAATGATGGCTATTTTAACTAATTCTAGACCTATTGGTGATGAAAGCGAAATTATGAAGGATCATGAGTTCGACGGAATTAGAGAGTTAGATAATGACTTACCACCCTGGTGGACAGCTTTATTTTATGCAACAATAGTTTTTGCTTTTGTATACATAATAAAGTACCATGTTTTAGGGCACGAAAATCAAGACCAAGAATACGCTACCGAAGTTGCAAAGGCTGAAGAAGGAATAGCTCTTTATAAATTAACTGCACCAGATATGACGAATGTTGATAATGTTAAATTATTAACTGATCCGGCAGATTTATTAAAAGGAAAAGTAATTTTCGAATCAAATTGTGTTGCTTGTCATAAAGCAGATGGTGGTGGGTCTATTGGGCCAAACTTAACAGATCAATATTGGATTTCTGGTGGTGATCTTAAAGATATTTTCCATGTAATTATGGAGGGTGGTCGTGCTGGTAAAGGGATGATTTCTTGGAAAGATCAAATCAAACCGGCTGATATTGAAAAAGTATCAAGCTACGTTCTAAGTTTGCAGGGTACAAACCCAACGGATGCAAAAGCTCCAGAAGGTGATTTGTATGTTAGCGAAACTGCCGTTGAAGTTGCTACAAGTACAGATTCAACCAAAGTAGTTGTTGATTCAGTAGCAATACAACAAGATGTTGTTAATCCTTAAATATAATTAATCAATCTGCCCAAATGTTTTCATTTGGGCAGATTTAAAATAAATAGTTATGTCTGACCCAGATGAAGAAAGTTTTAGAGATAGTATTTCGACTATTGATAAAGAGGGAAAAAGGGTTTGGATTTATCCTAAACAACCAAAAGGTAAATTATATGAATACCGTAAAACATTAAGTTATTTATTATTAGTATTCTTAATTTCAGCTCCTTTTATTAAAATTAATGGCAATCAATTTCTGCTATTTAACGTTGTAGAACGTAAATTTTCAATTTTCGGATTTCCTTTTTGGCCACAAGATTTTTATTTAGTGGTTATTTTAATGATTATCGGACTAGTCGGTCTGACATTATTTACTGTTGCATTTGGACGAATATTTTGTGGTTGGATTTGTCCTCAAACCATTTTTATGGAAATGGTTTTTCGTAGAATTGAATATTGGATTGAAGGGGATAGAAATGCCCAAATACGGTTAAATAGGCAAAAATGGGATGCCGAAAAAATTAGAAAAAAAGCTATAAAATGGTTTATCTTTTTTATTGTATCTTTTATTATTGCTAATGTATTTTTAGCCTATATTATTGGTGGGGATGCCGTTTTAGAGATGGTTAAATCTGGACCTTTTCAAAACATTTCAACACTAATAAGTTTAATAATTTTTACTGGAATTTTTTATTTTGTATTTGCCTGGTTTAGAGAACAAGTTTGTATTATTGCTTGTCCTTATGGCCGATTACAAGGTGTTTTATTAGACGATAAAAGTATTATTGTTGCTTATGATTACGTTCGTGGCGAGGGTGAGACAGGCAGAGGTAAAATGAAAAAAGGTGAAGATAGAACTTCTTCAGGTAAAGGAGATTGTATTGATTGTAAATTATGTATTCATGTTTGCCCAACAGGAATTGATATTCGTAACGGTACGCAATTAGAATGTGTAAATTGTACAGCTTGTATTGATGAATGTAATACCGTAATGCAGTCAGTAGGCTTGCCTAAAGATTTAATTCGATTTGCATCGGAATCTGAAATTGCTAAAAAAGAAAAATTTGTTTTTACAACAAGAATGAAAGGTTATGTTGCCGTTCTTGTTATATTAATCGGAATTTTAATTGGAACTCTATTTTTACGTAGTGATGTTGAAGCTACTGTTTTACGTTTACCAGGACAATTGTATGAGCATAAGGGAGAAAATATCTCAAATATCTATACCTTTAAAATGGTCAATAAAACCAATGAAGATTTTACAAACATTACCCTTAAATTAGGAAACATTAAAGGTTCTATTGAATTAGTTGGTAATGTTAACCCTTCGATTTTAAAGCAAAGCTTAATTCAAGGTACTTTATTTATTGAAATTAATGAGAGTTTGTTGTCTTCAGAGAAAACACAAGTAATTATAGAAGTATATAGTAACGATCGTTTGATAGAAACTACAAAAACTAATTTTTTAAGTCCTCGTACTTTTAACTAACAAACTAATAAACTATGAAATTTAATTGGGGAACATGTATTGTAATTGCTTTTGCAGTCTTTATGATTTTTATTTTGCAATACGTATATAAAGTTCAATCTAATTCGAACTACGATCATGAATTAGTAACAGAAGATTATTACAAAAAAGAATTAAATGTTGATGGAGAGCGCGAGCGTAAAGAATTAGCTAATAATTTAAAAAATCCGATTCAATTTTTTGATACCAAACAAGGCGTAATAATTACTTTTCCTGACGATTTTAATTATCAAGATATTAAAGGAACGATTGCACTTTACCGACCATCTAACGAAAAATTAGATTTTACATTGACCATTCCTACTTTAGTAACTAATAATTTATTAATTCCAAAAGAAAAGGTAGCTAGCGGTATTTGGCAAATTACTGTGGATTGGGAATATCAAAATCAAAAATACTTAAATCAACAAGCGTTAAATATTGAGTAAATGGTTTTAGGAGCTTTTTTATTAGGTTTAATTAGTAGTTTGCACTGCATTGGTATGTGCGGCCCAATTGCCCTGATGCTTCCTATTGATCGTAGTTCAAAATCAAAAAAAATAACTCAAATTGGTTTATATAATGTGGGACGTGTAACAACCTACGTATTTTTAGGTTTACTGTTTGGTTTACTTGGTAAAGGACTTTTTATAGCGGGTGCCCATCAAAA
>Ga0233372_1000512_pt1 | contig 17351 bp, 13 predicted proteins | sample ElkDunMinimDraft_4_FD_191538 | JGI IMG/M metagenome (GOLD analysis project Ga0233372, IMG submission 191538) | Fecal eukaryotic communites from dung pellets of Tule Elk in California, USA - Elk Dung D8 | ecosystem: Host-associated > Mammals > Digestive system > Large intestine > Fecal | place... | reverse complement strand
AGAAATAAACGCTAAACGATCAACATCTGGGTCAACTACAATACCAAAATCTGCCTTTTCTTCTACAACTAACTTACAAATATCACCTAGATGTTCTTTTAAAGGTTCAGGATTATGTGGAAAATGTCCATTTGGTGTACAATACAACTCGACAACCTCAACACCCATTTGTTTTAAAAGCTTAGGGATAATAATTCCTCCAGACGAATTAACACCATCAACTACTACTTTAAACTTACGTTTTGCTACAGCTTCAGCATCAACTAAAGGTAAATCTAATACCTCATCAATATGAATATCCATATATGCGTCGTTAGCAGTTATTTCGCCTAAATTATCAACATCAGCATATGTAAAACTTTCTTCTTCGGCTATTTTTAAAATTAGTTCGCCATCTTTACCACTTAAAAACTCACCTTTTTCATTTAAAAGCTTTAAAGCATTCCATTGTTTTGGGTTATGAGATGCTGTTAAAATAATACCTCCATCAGCTTTTTCTAAAGGTACAGCAACTTCAACTGTTGGTGTGGTCGATAAATCTAAATCAATAACATTAATTCCTAATCCAACTAATGTATTAATCACTAAATTATGAATCATTGGTCCAGAAATGCGTGCATCTCTACCAATTACAACTGTTACTTTATCTTTATTATGATGTTGTTTTAACCAAGTTCCGTATGCCGAAGCAAATTTTACCGTATCTAAAGGAGTTAGGTTTTCACCAACGGCTCCACCAATTGTACCTCTAATACCAGAAATAGATTTTATTAATGTCATTTTTAAATGAATTATATTTAACACAAATATAAATAATATCTGTTGGATTTATTTGTTATTTTATGGTAATGAAACTTTAACAAAGTGAAAATTAACTTTTAATGAACTTTTTAGCCCATATTTATTTATCTGACAACATTTCGGAGCTTCAACTCGGAAATTTTATTGGAGATCATGTAAAAGGTAAAAACTATTTACAACTGCCAAAATCAATTGCTGATGGAGTAATTATGCACCGAAAAATAGATACTTTTACCGATAATCATCCTATTTTTAGACATTCTAAAAGGTATTTTCAACCTGATTTTGGCCTTTACTCTGGTGTAATTGTAGATATGGTTTATGATCATTTTTTAGCCAAAAATTGGGATAAATTTCATGATGAAAACTTATACGATTTTACACAAAAATTTTATTTGCTTTTAAACAAAAATCTTGATCGTTTACCCGAAAAGACACAATATATAGCTCCATTTATGATCGAACAAAACTGGTTGTATTCTTACAGAAATATTGAAGGGATTACTAAAATTTTAGAACAAATGGACCTTAGAACTAAGAATTTGTCAAACATGAGGTACTCTTATCAGACTTTAACACAACATTATCAAAGTTTAGAATACGATTTTTTTGAATTCATCGTTAAAATACATGAGTACGCTCAAGATTATTTAACGAAAGAGATATATCATGAAAATTAGTTTTTTAGAAGCCCTTGAAGAACAATTTAAAATGCATAACGATGTTGTATACGCCAAGAAGATGGAACAATTGATGAAACATTCAAATTCTTACATTGGAATAACAACTCATCTTCGTTTACGCATATTAAAATACTTATATCCTGATTACAAAACTGAAATTAAAACCAATTTAATTGAAATTGTTAATGAATTATTTGAAAAAGAAGAAAGAGAATATCATTACATTGCATTAGATTTAATTAAAAAGAATATTAATTTACTTTATAAAGTAGAGTATTTTTATTTCATAAAAAGTCTAATTGATAAAAAACCAAATTGGGATACGATAGATATTTATGCCAAAGATATACTAGGTAAGTATTTATTAAAACTACCCGAACTAACACAAACGTTTGTTAGTTTATTAAGTAACTCTAATAATGTCTGGAAAATACGTAGTATTTTATTATTTCAAGTACATTACAAAGAAAAAACTAATAAAAATTTATTGTTTTTAATCTGTAATAAGTTCATTAAATCAAATAACTATATGATTAACAGTGCAGCTATTTGGGCACTAAAGGAATATAAAAAATATAATTCTTATGCCGTGAATAAATTCACACATAGTAATGATTTTTTGCTAGTCTATAAACCGCAAGTAAATAGACAATATAGTTTGATTAACGACTTAATATATCAGAGAAATACAGAAAAAGCTATCATATAATGATAGCTTTTTTATTGTTTTAATAAATTGATACTTACTGTTGCTAAATCTGAATCAGGAAAACGCTTAAACATATTCATTACCGGATTTAGCCCAGCTTCTTTACATACTTTATGAAAAGTATCGACTTCTAAAATATATTGATCAGAAAAACCATGTGTAGCATCGTAAGCTGTTGCAGGTGTTTTTCCAATATTTTTTGCTGTTAATTTTGGAGAAATGGTATGTAACTCGATTAACAAAAGACCATATTTTTGTAAATACGGACTCCATTTTTGTAAATGATTTTTTAAATTTTCTTCCACAGCATTGTTAGACAATCTTTCACCTCTAAAAGCATAAGCTCCAGATGAATCGGAAACACGATTTTTATTAGCTTCAGTAGGTTCCCATATACGGTTATGGTCTAAAAACGTACGCATATTTAATAAATCACCTAATTCAATTTTGTACTTTTCGTTTAAATCTTTAGCTAATAAATCTGGATTACCAATATCACCCCAAATTACTTTAGCCCAGATATCGTTTTTTATTAAATTGGCACGAGTAACTTTTAATGCTGCCTGGTTATAGTCGGCTCCAACTAAAAATAACGGATATTGTTCAAGCATTTTTCCACGAAGCGTAAATCGTTCAATCACTTCATATAAATGCTGTAACAACGCACCATTACCACATCCCATATCTAAAATACCTTTAGGTTGCTCCTCGATTGGACGGTTAAAAATTTCGATAATTAAATGATCGATAACTTTAAAATACGTTGAGTGCGCCCCACCGCTACCCCAAACATTCATTTCACGATCAACATGAATCTCGTCTTGACCTTCGGAAATTTCTCTAAGCTTTTTAGAATCTCCAAAAATTAAATCATCAATGCGGGAAAACATAGGTAAATAAGATACCGTAACTCCATAAGACGTGGCACGACGAGCAAAAAATAAACCAACTTCGGTAAATTCAAAATTGTCGTTATGTTGAATAAACCAACCCAGTTGAGATAAAAAATGTAGTACTTGCTCAAAGCATTCCGGATTTTTATGAAACTCATCGGCTGAAAATGACGATTGCATAAAATAATTATGAAACATACCGTTCATTCCCAAACGAACAATTATCGGCCCTAATAAAGCGCCTTCAATATGTTTTTGAATTTGATGTGTTAAAACACCTTTGGGCGTTGATAAATCAACTTCTTTAAAAATAAACGTTTTATATTTTGTGAATAATGAAACCCATTGTTGACACAGCTCATCCGGAATTTGCTTACTATTTAATAGTAACGGATTAGCCGTAAAAGCAAATAAGTCAGTATAAATATAAGCATGATCATATAAAAATTGCGTAGATGGATTACTACCTACTAAAACCTCATCGGTTAAATTATTAACAGCATAAGTTATAAATCCTTGTGAAGCCAAAACGCGCAAGGCTACATTTAAATATCCTGAATTTGCTTTGAACTGATTTGATAATTGATTTAAATTAGTGGCTTTATGATCAAGTATAAATTTAATAACCTCATGCTGTTGCAAACTTTTTACAATAGGTGTTACAACAATTCCGTCTAGATGTCTAAAAATAGATTCTCTAAGTAATTTTTTGTCCATGTAAATTTTAGATTGTGATCCTAAATATAAAAAAAAAAGAACTATTATTTTTTTTATCCTTTAACAAATTTCAAAAAATAAGCTCTGATAATTAACACCTTATAAATAAACATCAAGAAAAACCTCTAAACACATATAAATTCTATAGATTTTATAGAATTTACACAAAAATTAGCTCTTTTAAATTTATATTCCAATCAACATTTATATCGTACCAAAGTTGCCCATTTTTAACTACTAAAGGAGAATCGATATTATTTGTATATAACGATCCGGTACCTAAACCTTGTGGCATCGTATTGTGTAATTGATAGGTAAATTGTGCAATGGCATTTAAACCAATATTTCCTTCGAGTGCCGAGGTTATCCACCAACCAATATTTCGTATTTCGGCTAACTGTATCCATTCTAGAGTACCTTTAAAACCACCTATTAAACTTGGTTTTAAAATGATATATTGCGGCTGAATTTGATCTAGAAGTTTAATTTTATCTTCAAGTTGGGTTATTCCAATTAATTCTTCGTCTAAAGCGATTGGCAGAGGCGTTTGTTTACATAATTGGTGCATTGTTTTATATTGACCGGCTTTAATAGGTTGCTCAATACTATGTAAACTAAAATTTGCTAATTGTTGTAATTTTACAAAGGCATCTTCAGCAGAAAAACCACCATTTGCATCTACACGAATTTCAATTTGATTTGCCGAATATTGTGAGCGTATAAACTGTAATAAATCTATTTCTTTTTCAAAATCAATAGCTCCTATTTTAAGCTTTATGCAAGTAAAACCTTGCGCTAGCTTTTCGTCAATTTGTTGCTTCATAAATTCATGATCACCCATCCAAACCAATCCATTTATATTTATTGAATCCTTTCCTTGTGAAAAATCAGAAGGAAATAATTGAAATGGATCATCACTTTGAATCGATAAAAAGGCTTGTTCCAATCCGAATTGAATAGACGGAAAATCGCGCAACTGATTCCATAAAGTATTTAATCCTAAATGAATATTATCGCAAACCCATTGTAATTTGTGCTCGTATTCTGGTATGTCATCGTACGATAAGGAGCGCAAAATACCACATTCACCAATTCCTTTTTTATTGTGTTCTTCTAATAAAATGTACCAGGTTTCTTTATCGGAAATTACACCTCTAGATGTGCCTGAAGGACGTTTAAAATTTAAAATATGTTTGTAATATACTGCTTTCATTGTGATATTAATTAAAAAAAGCTCCTTTACAGGAGCTAAAATTTATACTTCGATAGAAGATCCTACTTCCAATAAAATTAATTCTTTTTGTTTACTTGAAAAAACTTGTTTTGCATGTTCGTGATTAATTTTAATATAACCAAAAGTATCGTAGTGGTAACCTAATACTCTTGTTACTTGAACATATTCGGCTGCAATAGCGGCATCCTCATCATCCATGGTAAAATTACTTCCAATTGGCAAAATAGCTAAATCTAATTTTGTACGTAATGGAATAAGTTTCATATCATACGTTAGAGCAGTATCGCCGGCTATATAAATTTTTTTGTCTGCCTCAATTACAAAACCACCAGGCTGCCCACCGTATGATCCGTCTGGAAATGAAGAAGAGTGAATAGCATTTACGAAACGAACTTTTCCAAAATCAAAATTCCATGATCCGCCATGGTTCATAGGATGCGTATTAAATCCTTTTGCTTGATAATGCCCAGCAATTTCTGCATTAGAAACAATAGTTGCACCCGTATTTTTAGCTATCAATTCTACATCAGTAATATGATCGCCGTGTGCATGGGTAATTAAAATATAATCTGCTTTTAAAGCAGTCACATCAATGTGCTTTGCTAATTCATTTTCCGTAATAAACGGATCTACAATAATGTTTTTTCCGTTTGTTTCTATCGCTAATGAAGCATGTCCTAAATATTTTATTTTCATTATAGTTGTAATTTATTATTTGGTAAAAAATAATTCGATTGCGGTTACTAAAGATAATAAAAATGTGCCCATAGCTACAATTTTTAATTCAGGATCGTATGCCTTAGGTTGTTGAATATCGTTTACACGTTTTAAATGCGTGGCAAATAATAATAAATATACAATTGAAGTTGGATAGACTAACATACCTCGCAATAAACAAAAAATAAGTAAACTAATAAAGGCCATGATAATCATTAAAATATGGTATGTTTTTGCATTTTTACTTCCCATTTTTACAACGATAGTATTTTTTCCAGATGCAACATCATTATCGATATCTCGCATATTATTCAAATTTAAAACACCAACACTTAGTAAACCAATTGTAATGGCAGGAAAAATGGTGGTATAATCGAATGTCATTGTATATAAAAAGTTTGATCCAATAACACTTACTAATCCAAAAAATATAAAAACAAAAACATCTCCTAAACCACGATAACCATAAGCCGACTTTCCTACTGTATATTTTATCGCAGCAATAATTGAAGTTACACCCAAAACAAAAAACAGTAAAGAATATAGAAAGTTATCTTTTCCGAAAGAAACATAGATTAATAATACAGCTATTATAAGAGAAAAAATAGATGTAATTACAATCGCTCGCTTCATTTGATTTTTGGTGATAGCTCCAGACTGAATGGCACGTTGTGGTCCAACTCTATTTTCGTTATCAGTGCCCTTAACTCCATCTCCATAATCGTTGGCAAAGTTTGAAAGAATTTGAAAACATAAGGTGGTTAAAATGGCTAATGAAAAAATACACCAAAAGTGAAATTTATTTTCTACTTGACTGTATGCAGCAAAACTACCTACAATAATTCCAGAAACCGAAAGCGGTAACGTACGTAAACGTGCAGCCTCGATCCAAACTTTTATATTCATTTATTATACTTATTAATTTTGTTCATTACAAATATCTAAAGAAAATATGGGTTAAAAAATTTTAACCCATTTAATTTAATCAGTACATACATCTCATAAAAAAGGCGTTTGTAAATATTTACAAACGCCTTTTTTAAATTCTATTAAGGAATATATTTTTTTTCAAAATTTGGTTTACGTTTTTCTAAGAACGCATCTCTACCTTCTTTAGCCTCTTCAGACATATATGCTAAACGAGTAACTTCACCAGCAAAAACTTGTTGTCCTACCATACCATCGTCTGTCATATTCATAGCGAATTTTAACATTTTTATAGATAGTGGAGATTTTCCTAATATTTCTTGCGCCCACTCATAGGCTGTATCTTCTAACTCATCGTGTGGAATTACTGCATTAACCATGCCCATGTCCATAGCTTCCTGAGCTGAATAATTACGTCCTAAAAAGAAAATTTCTCTAGCTTTTTTCTGTCCAACTAATTTTGCTAAATAAGCCGATCCATAACCCGCATCAAAACTAGTTACATCGGCATCAGTTTGTTTAAAAATAGCATGTTCCTTAGAGGCTAAACTTAAATCACAAACTACATGTAATGAATGTCCGCCACCAACAGCCCATCCGTTTACCACTGCAATAACAACCTTAGGAGTAAAACGAATTAAACGTTGTACTTCTAAAATATTTAAACGATGGTAACCATCATCTCCAACATAACCTTGATGTCCACGCGCATTTTGATCGCCTCCACTACAAAAAGCATAAACACCATCTTTAGGCGAAGGCCCTTCAGACGAAAGTAAAATAACTCCAATAGAGGTATCTTCGTGAGCATCATGAAAAGCTTTTAACAATTCGGCAGTAGTTTTAGGTCTAAAAGCATTGCGTACCTCTGGCCTATTAAAAGCAATACGAGCAACTCCATTACTTTTTTTATAGGTAATATCATCAAATTCAATAGCGGTTTCCCAGTTTATTGTACTCATTTATTTATTTTTATGAATCGTAAATTTACTTTAATTATAAGTATTTAGCAACAATATTAATAAATGATTTGTTATTTTAATTTTAATATCCTTACAAAATTTAACTTCTATTTTATATTTTTGTAAAAATACATGTCTACATGAAGCCCATTCACCTTTTCTTATTTTTGGTTCCTTTTATTCCTTTAATTTCGTGCGCAAAGCATGAAAAAAATAAAGTTACCTACATCACTCAAAATATAATTGATACCGTTTTACATAAAAATCCGTATGAAGTAACATTTGATAGTCTTGATACAGATTTTATTGAAAATAGCAAATCAACCATAGAAAAATTTTATACCAAACGTTTTGGAAATAATTATAGTGGATCATTTTTAGTGGCAAAAAATGGCAAAATTATATATGAAAAATATTCTGGCTTTGCCTATAAAGAAAAAGGGGATACAATAAATGAAAACACACCCTTGCATGTAGCAAGTATTAGTAAAGTATTAACAGCAACTTGTGTTTTAAAATTAGTTGATCAAAACAAACTAACTTTAGATCAAGAGGTTAAAAGTATTTTACCTACTTTTCCAAATACAGAAACAACTGTTCGAATGCTTTTAACACATCGTTCGGGTTTAAAAAATTACGCGTTTTTGGCTGAAAATAAAAATATTTGGAATAAACGTACTCCATTAACCAATCAAGATGTTCTAGAAATTTTAGCCAATAAAAATAATAATATTCTAGAAACCAAACCAGGTACCAAATTTCAATACTGCAACACAAACTATGTTTTACTTGCATTAATTGTTGAAAAACTTACTGGAGAAACTTTTGATATTGCTTTAAAAAATCTAATTTTAAATCCGTTAGGCATGGAAAACACTTTTGTTTTTAACGATTTAAATAATAAAGATCAAGTAAGTCAATCTTACAAAGAAAATTATAAACGTACTGCTTGGGAATTTTTAGATCAAACCTACGGAGACAAAAACGTTTATACTACTCCTCGTGATTTGCTTTTATTTGACAAAGCAACTTATTCGGACGCTTTTTTATCCAAACAAATTAAAGAAGAAATGTTTAAAGGATATAGCTACGAAAGGAAAGGAACTAGAAATTATGGATTAGGTGTTAGATTGCTTGAATTTGAAAATGGAAAAAATTATATTTTTCATACAGGTTGGTGGCATGGCAATACATCGATGTACGTAACATTGCGGGATGAACAAGTTACCTTTATTGCTATTTCAAATAAATATTCTCGAAAGCCTTATGAAATTAAACGCTTAACAAACGAGTTTAGTGAAAATTTTTCGTTTGATTTTAAAGACTAAAAAAGCAAGGATTTCTAAATTAGAAATCCTTGCTTTTTTAATTATTGTAAATAAACGATGTCATGGTTAAAGATCCACCAACAAAATAATCATTAAAAAAAGTAACCTGGTCTTTAGAATTACGCAATCCCAAGGTATAAATCATTGGAAAATAATGATCAGGCGAAGGTATTGCAAGTAATGCTGCTTTGTTAAGTGATTGATAATCTAAAAGCGCTTTATAATCTCCTTCAACAATTTTTTCCTTAAAAATAGTATTCATTTCTAAAGCCCAATCATATCCAAAATCTTCATTCATTTTATTCCAAGCAATTTCGCGTAAATTATGCACCATATTACCACTTCCAATTACTAAAACTCCTTTTTTTCTGAGTTCAGCCAACTGAGTGGCTAAATTATAATGATATTCAGCAGGTTTATGATAATCAATACTTAATTGCAATACTGGAATGTCAGCCTTTGGATACATATGTCTAACAACTGTCCAAGTTCCATGATCTAAACCCCATTCGTGATCTAAACCCACTTGTGTACTTGTAATTAATTTCTGAGTTTCTAAAGCTATTTCAGGGTTTCCAGGTGCTGGATATTGTACGTTAAAAAGCTCTTGAGGAAATCCACCAAAATCGTGAATGGTTTTGGGTTGGTTCATCGCAGTAACATGAGTTCCTTTAGTTAACCAATGTGCAGAAATTACAATAACTGCCTTGGGTTTAGGTATAGTATTTCCAAGTGTTGCCCATGATTTAGAAAAATTATTGTCTTCTATTCCATTCATTGGAGATCCATGCCCAATAAATAATACAGGCATCAAATTACCATCATATTTTAAATTTTTCAAAAAATTATAAAAAGGTTGTAAGCTCGCCATAAATATTTCTTTTATTACTACAAATTAAAAATAAAAACTGTTTGTTTTTTTAAACATTTTATTTCAACAAAATTACATCTTATTAGAGTTGAAACACTTAACCTAAGTTAATAATTAATATAACGAAATGCTCAAAAATGACAATTATCATATGTTTTTAAACGTTTAAAAAAATCAAAAAAATATTATTTATTATAAATCTAAATAAAATTAATTATACTATCTTTGCAATCGAAAAATTGACCCAAGCACCGTGAAGTATTTTTTAACTTTTTTATTCATATCTATAAGTACACTTGTACTCGCACAAAATATAATTAAAGGAACTATTATTGACAAGGCAACTAAACAGCCTTTAGAAATGGTTTTAGTAACAAATTTAGCTTCTCAGCAATGGGCGCTATCAAAGGCTGATGGAACATTTGAAATTAAAAACGTAGTAAATTCTGATTTTACTTTATTTGTTAAACTTTTAGGTAAAGAAGAAAGAACTATTTCTTATAAAAAAAATCAATTAAATACAAACCTTATCATAGATCTTGAAAATAAAGATTTACGCTTAGAAGAGGTAATTGTTACAGCTCAAAAAGGAAAGAATTTTTCTGAAATTACAATGGGAACAGAGGCAATAAATCAAGTTCAAGCCTTTTCTCTTAACGAAGTTTTAGAGCAAATACCGGGACAATCTATCACCGATTTAAATTTAAACGAATTTAAACCCATTGCTTTTAGAACTGTTAGACCTGTTAACGCCCGAGATGCTGCTTTTGGTAACAAAGCGTTTGGTGTTTCGGTTGTAGTTGATGGAATTCCTATTTCGAATAACGAAAACATGCAGTCGTATGGAGCAAACTATAACAGCGTTTATAGTTCTAGTGCTTTAGATTTTGGAGATGGGACTTCAAGCTTTAACGGCAGTTTTAATAATGCTGGATACGGAACAGACTTGCGCGAATTACCTTTGGACAACATCGAAAATATCGAAGTTATTCAAGGTATTCCATCAGCTAAATATGGTGATTTAACTTCGGGTTTAATTAATGTTCGTAAAAAAGCGGGGCGATCTAAATATCGTGCCTATACATCGTTACGTGACGGAACTACAGAATTTGGACTTAGCAAAGGTTTTGCCTTATCACCAACCTTAGGTAATTTAAACGTAGGTGTAAACTATTTAAGCTCAAATTCTGAACCTAGAGAATCGTACACGCAATACAACCGAGTAACTACAAACTTAATGTGGTCTTGGGCAAATAAAAATAAAAACATCCGAAATAACTTTTCTGTAGATTATAGCTTTAACAAAGATGATGTTAACTACGAAGCAGAAGCAAAAGATAATAAAAAAGTAAAAAACAATAATAAAAGTTTTTCATTCTCAAACAATTTTAACTGGCAGTTCGATAATAGCTTTTTTGATAATTTAATGGTTAATGCAAACTTTAAATTAATCAACCAATACTCATTTGAATCTAGATATGTAAATGTTGGTGGTAAAGTAGTTGGAACAAGTAAAGAACCAGGAGTTTACGAAGGAGTTTATACATTACCCTCGTATTTATTAGTAAAAGAAGTAGAAGGAAAACCAATTTCTGGGTTTGCATCTGTTGAATTAAACAAATCGTTTGGTGTTGGTTTATTTGAGCACAACTTAAGCTTAGGATCTGATTTTAGAATTAGTGACAATATGGGACGCGGACAATTAGGCGAACCCGAAAATATTCCAAACTTTTTTGGTGGTAATTCTGGCGGTGGTACTGGTTTCAGACCATACAATTACGGACGTAACGTATTAGCCGAATATCAAATAGCTGCTTTTGCTGAAGATAATATTATTAGATATTGGGAAAACAGTGTTTTAAGTATGAATTTAGGTGCTCGTTTTGACTACCAATATGGCATTGCTAATTTATCACCACGTATTAATGCATTCTATTCTTTTGATAAATATAAAATTAGAGGAGGTTATGGAATTTCAACAAAATCGCCCTCTTTAAGCCAAATTTATACAGGAATTCGTTACCACGATGTTGTATTAGCAGATTTGCGGTTACCTAATTATTATAGTATGGGTTTAGTACAAACATTTATTGATAGAGCTGATAACCCAGACTTAAAACCATCTAAAGCACATAAAGCCGAAATTGGTTTTGATTACGAGATGAACAAAAATTCTATCATCAGTATTACAGCGTTTTACAATACATTACGCGACGGAATTACTAGTGAAAATAGACCTACACAAAGAGCTGTAGCCGATTTAGATATTCAAAATAACGGAACACAAAAACCAACGTATTCAATAACTGGTTATAACGATTACTACTATCAACAAATGTTTTATGTAAATAAATTCAATTCTACTGATAAAGGATTGGAATTAATGGCTAGTTTCAGACGTTTACCAATTTCGGGATTAAGCTTAAACATTACTGGGTCGTATATTAAAACAGACAACAAAGATAAATCTGACTTTTACAATTTTACAAAAGATGTTACTAAAAATGAAAAATATGGATTGTATGAAAGAAACCCGATTTCTTATCAACAATTACAATTTTCTGCTGATCTAACCTACCATATTCCAAAAGTTGGTTTGGTAGCCTCAATTAAATCTGAACATTTTTTAATTAACGATCGTACCTCTAGTAGAGTAGAAACTCCATATGCGTATTTAGATTCACAATTAAACAAACATATAATACCCGTTGCCGATAGAAATAATACAGATTTATACGGACACATTATATCAAAAAATAGTCTAGTACAAGCTAGGCACCTAACTAAAACCTATCATAATTTTCATTTACGTTTAACGAAAGATTTTTTAAATGGCTTTAAGTTTTCATTCTATGCTAATAACTTTTTGGATTTAAGACCAACACAATTGGTTGAAAATTCAGACGGATCTTATCAAGTAGAAAACTATGAAACCTTTGTAAAACTTTCATTTGGTACTCGAATTGAGTATTCATTCTAAAAATTTAATCAATGAAAAAAATATTTATTGCCATTGTCGCTACAATCTTAGCCTATGGATGTGCTGAAGATGAATTTGGAGAAAATTCGGGTGGATTAACAACTGTACCGTATAGCATTACTGTTAATTACGAAACAAATAAACCAGCCCAAAACACCAATATTAAACTAATAAATTTAGGTACTAACGATAGCTACTATTTGGTTACGGACGAAAATGGTTTTGCTTATTTAGCAAATATTTTACCGGGCACCTACAATATAACGGCAACCAAAACAATGAGTGCTGAAGCTTTTAAAGATGAGTTTGGTTTTACTGAAGCTGGAGAAGAAATTTCATTTAATGGAACGTTGAACAATACAAATATTAACGCAACATTTCAGCCTGGTAAAATTAAATTAACCCAATCTAAAACGGGAGATTTAGTTATTAAACAAGTTTATTATGCAGGGTCTGACACTAGCAAAGGAGCGGTAACGCGCGATCAATTTATCGAAGTTTACAATAACTCTAACCAAGTAATTTATGCTGATGGATTGTATCTAGCACTACTAAATACAGCTCTTACAACAACACCTACTACCACTAATGCACCTTATACACTGCCGTCAGGACAATGGGATTGGTCTAAATCTAACGGGATGTCAATAACTTCGGGTGATGCAAATAACGATTATGTTTATGCAGACTTTGTAGTACAAATTCCTGGAAATGGAACACAATATCCTATTCAACCAGGTGCGTCAATTATCATTGCACAAACAGGTATCAATCATAAAGAACCATTAACTGTTGATGGTAAAAATTATAAAATTGACAACCCAGAATTAACCGTTGATTTATCAATGGCTGAATTTGAAGCGTATCTAGGAGATTTTAGAAAATCTATAGGTAAAGAACCATGGCCTACAGATTTAGATAACCCTGCAGTTCCAAACGTAAATATCTCGTATTGGGGAATTCCTGGTGCTTACTCAGGAGTATCTGATTTAATTTTAGATACATTCGGAAGAGATTCTTTTATAATTTTTAGAGACGAAAATTTTATAAATTATAAATTTTACCCGTTACCCAATGTAGTAACTGTTAACACAACAACACCTCATAATATTCAAATTCCAGTTAATAAAATTATTGATGGTATAGATACACAACATTTCAGGCCCGCTAATTTACGTCCTAAAGCGCTTCCAGCCCAAATTGATGCTAGTGCAATAAATATGTCTAATTTCTATAATTCTAACTCTGTAATGAGAAAGATTAAAAGTACAACACCAGAAGGACGTATTATTCTAGAAGACACCAACAATACAGCTAACGATTTTATTGAGATGAAGGCTAATCCTAAAGGATTCGCCCAATAACATTAAAAATAATGACTATAAAACAACTATTTACCTATATTTTAGTTTCTTTAAGTTATGCAAGCTTTGCGCAACTTAAAGATTCTATTATGGTAAAATCGAACTCATTTTACGAAAATTATTATACTAATCTTTTAGAAAATCCGATTCTGTATTCTCAATTTAAAATTAAAGATTTTACTGCAACTTACTTAGAGACAGAATTTAAACATCAAGAATTTAAGCGAAGACAAACGGCAAGAAAATCAGAAAATATAAAATTCAGAACACAAGGTATTTATAATTATTCGACGAAATTAAGAGTTTTTGGTGATTTTAGTGTTTCTAAATCTGCAGAAAACGATTTAGGATTTAACTTTTCATCACAACGCACAGACAACCAAATCGTTTTAGCTCCCAATTATTATTATGCTCCCAAAGCTGGTAATTGGGATATACAGCGTTATGCCATTTTTGGTGGTTTAAATTATACATTTGATAACGGAATTGGTCTAGGTGCATTAATTAATTATAGAAACGAAAAACATTATAGAAAAATTGATCCAAGACCAGAAATTTTAGTCCATGATATTAACGGTAAATTTTTTGTAGGATACACTTTAAATAAAAAACATACCCTAGAAGCTTTTGCTGGTTTAGGAAAAAACACCGAAGCAACAAGTATTATATTTGTTAATGAATTAAATAATTCACCGATTTTCGAAGAAACTTTTGTTCGCTTTAACAGTGGTTATGGTTATACAAGTTTTAATAGTTCTTACGACAAATACATGCACCGCGGTATAACTCAAAAAGTAGGCGCTGGTTATCAGTTTAAAAATAATGATCACGCTTTATCAGTAAATTATTCGTACAGCAAATTACTAGAGAATTTATTTGGCAAGGTTCGTTTACAAGATGGAACTACCGAATTATTACAACAAAAAGCTTATATAACGCATAAATATAGAGCCATCAACCATTTAACCAATGTAAATTATTTTTATAATGGCAACCAAATAAATTATTTTGCGAATGCGAGTTATCTTTTATCTAAAAACGATAATTATTCAGTAATTTCACGCGGACAAAATTTTAGATACCTTCAAAATAGATTTAATTTTAACAATGGTATTATAAAATCTGAAAATGATAAAACCATATATGCAATTACATTGGGAGCTACTTATTCTAGAAATATTGTAAAAGATTTATTAACTGTTGTAGATAAAAAAATAGACTATTTAGAAATTGCTTTAAAAGCAAATACAGATTTATATAAAAACGAACGTAACCGAATTAATACAGAAATTTTTGCTATAAACTACACGCCACTAAGTAATGGTTTAGACTATCAACATTCGGGATCGAATACCACATTTTCAAATCAGGTTATTTTTAACGATCACGGGTATGATGTTACATCAAAACTCACAACTGGTATTAATGTAAATTATGATATCAAACTAAAAAAATCTTTTTTAAAAATTTATGCTAACTACCAAAGTTTATTTGCTACTGGCAATCAATACAAACAATTTACAAATAATTTAATCAATAAGCCAAACGAACAGTTAACAGTAGGTTTAGCAATAATTTATTAAATAAAGTATGAAAATGAACATGCAAAAGGGTATTTTTTTTATAGGAATAGTTGGTGCAGCGCTAAGTTTAATGTCTATTAAATACATAAACAGTAACGATCCTGTTTATTATAGTATTGATGAATTAAGAAAAATATATAGTAGCGGAGATCCTAAAACATGGCCATCTGCAACTATTGACGATAAAACAACTAATTTTCAGGAAATAGGACCAATTCAAAACCCGATACATCCAGAAGACAATCCTTTTAGTAAAGAAAAAAGAGAATTAGGTAAAGTACTTTTTTTTGACCCTCGTTTATCTAAATCTAAACAAATTTCATGTGCATCCTGCCATGATCCGGCTTTAGGTTGGGGTGATGGAAAACCAGTTTCGCATGGAGAGGATAGACAGACTGGTATTCGAAATTCTAAATCTATTTTAAATGTTGCCTATGCGTCGCCTTTATTTTGGGATGGTAGAGCTTTAACTTTAGAAGATCAGGCTAGATTTCCGGTAAAAGATCCAAAAGAAATGGCTAATCATGTTGACTTAGCTGTAAAAACAATCAAAAAAATAAAAGGCTATAAACCTTTATTTAAAGAAGCTTTTGGAGACGATAAAATAACAGAAGATCGTATTTTTAAAGCTATTGCAACTTTTGAACGTACAATTGTAAGTCGTAAAAGTCGTTTTGATAAATTTGTTGAAGGAGATTCAAAGCAATTAACAGATCAGGAAATAGAAGGTTTACATTTGTTTAGAACAAAAGGTAGATGTATTAACTGCCATAATTCATCCTATTTTTCTGATAATCAATTTCATAATTTAGGACTCACCTATTATAAACGAAAATACGAAGATTTAGGACTATACACACAAACTAACGATCCTAAAGATGTTGGAAAATTTAGAACACCTTCATTACGTGATGTTAAATTTACTGCTCCATATATGCATAACGGATTGTTTCCAAATTTGCGCGGTGTATTGAATATGTATAATGCCGGAATGCCAAATAGAAAATTACCTAAAGGCTATGAGAAAGATGAAACCTATCCAATCAATTCCGAATTATTAGACGTTTTAAATTTAAATGAACAAGAATTACAAGCGTTAGAAGCTTTTTTAGGTTCTATTAGTTCAACTGTATTTAGAGAACCAGAACCCGAAGTTTTACCAAAATAAAAAACAGAACCTTTTGGTTCTGTTTTTTATTCTGAATAAAATAAGCGAATTACTTTATTATGAGAAAAGGATGTAATGTGATTCAAAATTAATAAGATAATTTTAAAACCAGCAATTATTAACAACATCTTAGCTATTAATAATTATACCTCACCTCTAAAATATTTTATTTTATGTAGAAACATTTCTCCCATTTTATCAGCTCTCCACAAGGCTTCATCGGCTTTTTTTCCTTCAAATAAATCATAAACTGTTTCTTTAAATAAAATTCGCCAAGTATCAAAATGAATTTGATCTAAAGGTAAATTTCGATGAGGAGGAAAAGGCGAACCGCTATATTTTTGCACGTCAAATAAAATGGTTTCCCAAAAACCGTACATTTTATCCAAATGAGGTTGCCAATTATTCTTTAAA
>Ga0233372_1000508_pt1 | contig 17391 bp, 21 predicted proteins | sample ElkDunMinimDraft_4_FD_191538 | JGI IMG/M metagenome (GOLD analysis project Ga0233372, IMG submission 191538) | Fecal eukaryotic communites from dung pellets of Tule Elk in California, USA - Elk Dung D8 | ecosystem: Host-associated > Mammals > Digestive system > Large intestine > Fecal | place... | reverse complement strand
TTGTAAAAGCCGGACGTTTATTAATATCTTTTAGTTCATTGTTTTCTCAATAATAATTTTGATAAATATTGTTTTTATCAACATTTTTTGGACTATGAGTAACATTTCAATTACCAACTGTAATACTATCTTTATACTTATTGATTCAAATATCAAAATCAATATCGTTGAAATTGGAATAATCTCCAACAAAATCTGAAAATATTTTACTCGCAATAACTAATTTCTTTACTGTATATAAATTCGAAACTTTATTAAGATCTTTTCCAACTTCATAAAATGCAAATTCTATTATATAAATAGCTTCTTTTTCAAATGAATCTTCAAATTTGAGAAGTCCTATTCCTTGGGAAGTAATTCCCATATAATTACTAACTTCAGATCATGATTTTATTACTGTTTCTCCATTTAAATCAAGAATTCTATAATATAATTGTACTGATTTATTTGTAATATTTGGTCCTGAAACATTATATTCTATATATAAATTTGAATCATCATCTTCATCTACATAAAATTTTCAAATTTCATCCCCAATTGTAAAATCACTATAAGAACCTATTGAATTGAAATAAATAGTATACGCTTCTTCGAATCTATCGTATATTATTTCTTTTGTTACTCCATCTACGGTAATTTTGACAAAAGGGGTTGCTGTGATTGTAATTGTATCTCCAAATTCAACGTTTTTTAGAATTATCTCATTTTCTGGATTAGAGCTAGAATTCATTCATAAAATTTTTGAATCGGAATATCAATTTAAAAAAGAAGCATCTTTTAATGAAATGTCTTTAACAGAAGATTTATCTGAAAATGTCAGTCTAATTCCCAAATCGGATTTAATTTCACTCTCATTAATAATTTGATTATTGATTGTTTGTGGTAAAAACAAATAATCTGATATTCTAAATTGAAAGTTTAAATGAACATTGCAGTCAAAAGTTCTATTCTCTCCAAATGTTGGGGCTTCTATAGATTGTACACTCATTATAAAATCATCAAAAGTACCAATTCTATATTGTGTTGCTAATCATCCTGGAACTTGCCATGCTACAGGATGTCATTCTCCATCTTTTTCAATTAAATTATTAATATTATGTTTTTGTCTATTTTCGTCTATTATAAAATATTCTAGTGCTTCATATTTATATGGAGAAATATTTTGCTCTTCTATTTTATAACTATCCCCGGGATATAATTTTGAATCCTCTTCATTATCAGAAGTTCATATATGTAATTTGCAGTCTTCTATTAACTCTGAATATTTTTTAGATACATTAATGTTTCCAATAACAGACTCTAGTTCTAAATTGGTATCGTTGTTTTTAGACGATTCTACATTTAATGGTGATGGATATGTTCCAATTTCTACATGTTCTGTTATTGGGTTATATGAAACTATATATAAAATATCACTATATTCTTTTATTCCTACCGGAATGTAGTTTGGTTTTAGTCTACAGTTTTCAAGTGGATAATTACCTCTGTCATTCTGTAGACTATATTCATTTCCATCGTATGTAATTATTGTAGCGTTTAACGCGTCCGTTAATACCGTGTTTGGTGTATTTATTGGATTCAGATCGCTAACCAAACCTTCTGTAAATTGATTACTTGTTTCTTTTCTCATAATCTACAGGTATAAATTTTTTATCAACTTTCTTACCAATATAATCGAATTTGTTAGTTTCAATCTTATCAAATCAAAGTTTATAACCTTTTTCCTCTGGGATTTCAACTCTAAAAAATCTGGTTAAATAGGATATGTCGAAAACTTCATTAAATATTTTATAAATAAAAAGCCTTTCAAACCTAACCTTTTCTCCTCTTTTACCAGATTTGCCTAAATAACTCTTATATTTTTTATACTGATCTTCAGTCATTCCAAAATAATAATATCCAGAATATTTAGTTCTTTTTCGAGCATATTGGATTCTGTATTTAATTTTCTTTTTAATGTTTTTATACTTACCAAAATAATAACCTTTATCAGGATGATATTGTTTTCCGGTATAAGCTGTAAAGTATGGAGATTTCAATAAAATATCCCCACCCATCAAATTAATCCTATAATAGGATCTTAAACCATATTCAATAACTCTCTTTAAAACATCTTTTGGTATTTTGTTATATTTTTCTGCAACCTTATCAAGATAATCATCAACACTTGTTTTCTTCATTAATAATAGACTTTACCATTGTTAATATTATCGTAAAAGATCTTTTTTAATTTATGATCAATGTAAATATCTTTCTCTCTCATTCCACCATTATAGTCATATTGATAATTTAATCTATAACCCTTAAAATTAGATGATAGAAAATCAATTCCTTGAAAAGATCCAGCACGATATAATCTTTGAAATGCTTCCCCTTCAAAACATTTAACCGAAATATTTGAATTTCTGTTTCCACGTTTATCCATAGGTAATACAAAGGTAACATTATTTTCAATAATATCCAAGATTACTAAATAGAAAAAGTACGTAAATATCTGAGCACAAAGCTCTCTAATCATATCTTGCTTATACGCTCTAACATGCTTCATATTGATTCCTCATTTTGACTTTTGAGCAGAATCATAAATATCCTTAGCAGTAAAACAGTGATCTGATGGAAAATTCATATTATTTTATAGGTTTAAAAGATTTACCATATCTCTTCCTGTCAAATGTCGTTTTAGCATCTAAAATAGCATCCATATCATTCTGAGATAGAGTATGTGTTACTCTTGCTGCATTACAAGCCTTCCATCAATCCTGTTTCATCATATTGGCCATATTTACAATATTACCATCTTTCTTCATCAACCCTTCTTTATATGTTGTAGCATATGCAACGTATGTCGCAATAGCTCTCATTTCCTTATCATTAATTAATGGTAAATCATTTTCATCCATAATAACTCCATGATAAACCACTAATACATTCTTATAATCTTTATCAAACTGCAACTTATCTCCAGCCTGTTTATATTTTACTAACTTTTCTTCATTATAATATGGTGAATCAAAATTGGGTCTAAGTTCTATATATCTTTCAATAGATATAGAATCTGTATCTAAACCATCAATAAGTGTTCCAGTTGTATTTGCATCTACTATAGGTAATGAAACTGACTCTATTTCAACACAATCGCATGGTAATCGAAGAAATCCTCCTTCAACATCACCTATATATTCTTTTAATTCTGTGTGTTTGTTTCCGATTAATTCCCAAGCATTTAAGGCAATTTCTTCGAAATCACTTTCCTTTATAGTAATTCCATATAATGTATTTAATAAGGAAAAAGCAGATTTTATATTCATTAATTCCATTATCTATAAACTGTATTAGTTGGGTAAGGTTGCGATAAATTCTCCCTATAAAAAGCAAATTTATCTTTCTTTACTCTATTTTTAACCTCATCCGAAATTATTCCAAAATCAAGATAATCAAAATCTCGGCAACAAGTGTATTCTTCAAGTTGGCGTAAATCTCTAAAAACACCAACTACTTTTATTTGTTTTACAAATGGCGCATTAAAAATTCAGCAATCGTGCATCTGGTTTGAATTCACTGTTCTATCTATAAAAACAAAAGGTTCTTTACTTCCTCTTCGTCTATATTGATTAGATTTTGTCGCTTCTAATGAATAATAAACTCTAAAAGGAATCATTCCATCTGCACTTCCTATATAAATAATAGCACCTTCCCCAACATCTGTTAGAAGCTGTGGAATTTCAAAATGGGGTTGATTTTTAGTAACAAGTGGTTCTTTATTACAAGAATCACATTTAATCATATTCTCACAATCTACTTCAACACAATTGAGGGAAACTGCAAGATCTTCTAACTTCAACAAGTTTTTAGCAAATAATTCTTTTATAACAACTTGTCTTTTTTCGGTAACCTCGTCCTCGATCTGTTCAATCGATATTGTTTGATTGGCATTAAAACCTGCTAAACCACTATAAAGATCCGAAATTATCGCAGATGCTATTTTATTTAAATTCATATTAAAGAAAAAAGGCGAGCGAGATAAACTCTCACCCGCCCTAATTTATTTAGTTATTTATTAAAGACCAAAAGCTGCCTTGAAAGCTGCTACAGCACCCTCTGCTACATAGAAAGTATGAGTAGTGATAGCAGTAATACCCTGACCTACACCAGAATGTCCACCAAGACCTGGACGATCTGAAACATAATCAAAGGTAAACTGAGTATAAAGTGCACCTGCTACTGGCATCTCGTCATTAGAACCAAAGTAACGATAGTTAAGTGTATTAGGAAGACGAAGATTCTCAAGAATCCAAGCACCTGTTGCAAATGGCTGCTTGCCCTCTACAACCTCAACCTCAATCTTCTTAGGAATATACTCACCAAGACAAGTATCACATCCAACAACCTCGTACTTCTCAAATTTAACACTCTCTTCTTTAAAGAGCATATAGTTATCGGTAGCTTCAACAATTACATTAGTTCCATCAACAGAAACCTTAACGAACTCATTGTTCTCAGGAAGTGCAAGCTTAATCTGTGCAGCAATATACTCTGCAAGAGCAGCACCCTCAACATTCTCGTCAGTAACATTAAGACCAACTACAATTGGCTTATAAAAACCCTGATAAGCTGGTGATGCATAATCGCTAAGGAACTTACCATCCATCTCAACCTTGAAAGAAAGCTGATAAAGACCAAGATCGTGTACTCCCTCAGCAGCCTCTGGGATAAGTCCATCACACTTAATAGTAAGTTTTGCATTCTCACCCTTATAACCTGGAGTCTCAGTAATCTTACCGATCTTCTCGAGATCGTACTGACCATTCCTCCATACGTTTACTGCACCATCCTTAACAATAACACCGTCACGTACTACATCACTCTTAAAGAACATATCATGTCCATCCTCTGCTACATCAGAGTTAATAACTACGGTTTTATAATAATTCCACATAATTTTTTATCTTTTTAAAAATTAAACTTTACTCTGTAATTTGAGGAATAATGGTTTGATTAATAGGAACATTGGTTGAAAGCCTTGGATCTGCTGTATTTTCAAGCAGAAGCTTAACAAACTCGTTAATAATCTCATAACAAACATAATCCGGAAATTCAAGAGTCTTTGTATTATCTGGCCCATCTAAATCATCATCTGTTATATAAACCCTTTGCGGAGTTTTTAAATAGTTTATGTAAACTGTTGAGGGTATACATTTACTGTCATCTCCACAAAAAATATTCATTATTTTACCAACACTAGCAGAATCTGGCCTTGGGCATTTATCTCCATTACAATCACAGTCTCCATAGAAAATATCATCAATAATATCTTCTCCTGTGATTGAGGTATTAATTGAATAATATGGGTTTTTGTAACTTGGTTTAAAATAGGCATTGTTTATAATAGATGGGGCTACATCAGATGTCATTTTCTTAGCAGCGTTTGAAAGAGTAGTAGAATTACCTCCATCACAAACAGATAGTTTAGATGGTTTAGTAAAAGTAATAATACAACTTAACATGTGCCAATAATCATCTGGTAATTCACAATAATAATCTTTGTTTTCTCCTGGGAAAATAGGAGTTGGATTATTATTAATTTTTAATAAATCTGAAACTTTCAGTGCTCCTAAATCATCAGTCACCTGTTGATTTATTTCATATCTATTATAAGCTTTATTTATATATTGTTGAATAGCTTTATTAATATAATAGTTATAATCCTCCAACAACATGCTTGGAGCTTCTAACTTATTTATCTCAATAAGAGCTGCATCATATAAGTCTCTTTCTGTCATTATTCTTTAGGTGTCTTTGTTGTTTTTTTAGCTGGAGTTTCTAAACCAACAATGAACTCAGGATAAGTTTCTTTCTTGATAAGATCGAGGATTCCTTTATTAGCAGGGGTCTTAAAGAACAAAATCATAGCATCATCTGTTGCTCCAAGAACACTTTCGCCATAAGTAAACAAACCGCCAACTTTTCTTACCACATTCTTTTCCTTAGCGTCAATACAAAGAAGTCTCAATGCTGTATCTCCATTAGTATAAAGATCAATAATCTTCTCTGGGTGTTTCTCCGCTTCTGTATAAAGATATTCCTGAACATCTGAAGCTGGGGCATTTCTAAGATTCTTACCAAGGAGCTTACACTTAGTAAGTCTACCATCTACTGAATCCTCTTCAATATATGTCCATGCTTTTCTGATCTGCATTCGTTTTGCAACACTCTGTTTTGACTGTTCACCTGGAATATCAACATATAACTCAGCTCTACCATATCTGTATTTATTTCCATCAATAATAAGATCACCATTTGCATCTCTCGAATCTCTTGTTGGTGCAATAAGTTCTGAATCCTTAATTGCATCCCAAAGATTCTTTTCATATGGATTATCAAGATCAAAAGTAGTACCTTCTGTAACTACAATATCCATATCTTCTGGAATAAAATAATCTCTCTCTGGACTATTTCTTTCAGCTTCGCTGAGGATCATTTCCGAATTACCATTATGGTCATAACGAACCTTCTTAACAAATGGGAGATTCATTCCGTTAGCACCTTTAAGTGGCTGGAAATGATATTCTTTTACCTTATATGGGCTTCTTAATGTTATTTTCATTATTTCTTATTGTATTAATAAATCTATTCAAAAACTTTGTCTTTTTAAAGAAAGCTCCCATTTTTCAGAGAGCTTTCTGTATCTAAATCTTTTTATTTCTAATATTAGCGCATCTTACCGCCGATCATAACAACTGAGCGATATGGATTATAAAGAATAATACCAGCAGTTCCCCAGTTTACGATCTTAGTTGCAGAAACACGTGAGCTAACCTCACCTGAGCTTCTACCATCCTTACCACCAACACCAACAATCCAGTTGTGTACGAACTCTGTACCACGGAAAGTAAGCATTTCCATAGCAGCACGTCCAGTTGTACCGTCTGCAGTAAGGTCAACAATTACACCAAACTTTCTGTCTGGATACTCGATATCAAATGACCTCTCGAGCTTAAAGATGATGGTATTACCCATATATGAATAACCATCATACTGTGCACCAAGTCTTACCTTATCACCAACCTTGTTATAAAGGAATGGAGCGTCAATTTTGTAGTCCTTAAGAGTTGAATCAAGAACTCTCTGAACCTCCATCATAAATGGAGTGTTAACCATGAAAGTAACATTTGCGTTAGCTATATATTTCTATATAGATCAGACTATATCACTATCTTATTTTAATGGTTTTATGTTTTGTGTGTTACCGTAAAAATATCTTCATCTCCAACCTTTGCAGTGTTTATTTTTACCAGAAATAGCAGCATAGATACCACTTCTGCTGCATTTAAAAATTTCTGCTGCTTCTGTAATTGAAGAATACGATTCAACAAATATACCATCATCGGTATATCTTGCAACAGCTAATATTTCAAGTTTTGGTCGATATTCAAACTTGTTTTTAAAAGATCAATAGTAGCCAAAACCTTGTTTTCTTTCACCTTTACAACATTCGTGTATAGTTGTTTTAGCGCTTCCATAATTAGAAAACATTTTAGCTGCTTCCGAAGTAGATTTTCAAACTTTAAGTAAATTACCTTGCATATCAAACTGATATACTGTTTTTTCCTTCTTTTTTACCGCTGGAATTGGATTTTCATCTATATAATATTTCCATTGAAAATCTCCAGCATATTTAGATTTTCCAATTAAGTTTTGACCTATAGCTTGTAAACCCAATGTTTTTTCTGCTTCAGTAATAGAACTTCAACTTCTAATAAAAACACCGTCTAATGTATATTGTGCTATTTTTTTCTTAAAATCGTTCGAAACACCTCCGATTCCTCCAATAGCAATATTATAGTTCTTATTAGACTTTACTCATTTTTCATCTACAATTTCTGCTTCTTTATCATACGCAGCGTTTCTACCTTCTTCTGTATCTGGAAAAATAAATAAAGTTTCCCTTTTAAAGTTCTCATAACCGTACTTTCTAACGGCAGCGGGAAGACCTTTTTTAACTTTTTTCTTTTTGTCTTTTTTAGTAACACCGCATCCAATATATCCATCAAATATATCTGGATTCGTATAGTGTACGCCAATATACACTTTACCATTAATTATATTAGTAGTTTTATAAACTATATAATTCATAAGATACAAAACATTTAGTCGTTGAACATTCCTCCCTTTAGGAGGCCTTTGCTGCTGATTACCACATAATATTAAATTTTCAAACATTCGCGTTCATAATTACTTATCTTCGCTGTAGTTTTAATATCTTCGCGGCTTCCCAGCAATTTGAGTTGTTTATTTTTGTTATACTCACGTATAACCCACGCTATACTTTAACGTGTTTCCTGAAGGATTCTCACACTTAGCAACCATAGCCATAATTACCTTCTTGAAGTACTCAACATTAAGCTGCTCGAAAACAAACTTAGTTGCGAAACGCTCGATCTGAGCTACGATACCATCACTTGAAACAATAGGACGGCCAGTCTCTGGATCAAAGGCAGTTGGCTTAAAGTTCTTATCAAGGTTTGACTTACCCCAAAGGAGTGCGTTGTTACGTGCCTCCATGAATGAATCCAAACAATCCTTCTCAGCTGAATTCATCTGATAAGTTACTTCCTTGTCACCCTTAGCGATATTGATAAAGATGTCCTCCATAGCACGATACTGAGCAGACATATCTACGTCAGCACGGTGAGTAGCGATAGAAGCACGATGTTTCTCAAGGTTGCTCTGATAACGAACATACATTGTGTTAACTTTATATTACTATAAAGGTCAGACTATATCTTAATCTAAATATTTAAATACGAATCCTTTACAATGATCTCTTTTTCCGATTGCTACTTGTTTTGCATTTTTATATCCCGCTTTAACGCAATCGGTCATTGTTTCAAAGATTTCCAACAAATTACCATTATCATCGTATTTTCCAACTTTCTTTCCTACATACGGCATTTCTACACTATTCATTTTTCTGTGTTTTAATCTTTTCATATTCGGAACTTTTTCATAAGAAAATTGATGCCCTAAATATTGATGTCCTTGTTTTATTGCACGAGTCATATGTCCTGTATATTTTGAGTTTAAAAATCTACTTGCATCACGTAAACTCTCAAATTCTTGTTCGAAATTACCATCTAAATCATACATATATATTTTAATTTTTTTACTTGTTCAGCCTGCATTTCCAGATTTACCGCCAAGTAACACGTTATATGTATCTTCTCTACCAATAAAATCTGCATCTACAATTTTAGCTTCAAATGAGTAAGCCTCTTCTTCAGTATCAAAACATTTAAGTGTTGTTCGTATAAAACTTTTTACTCCATATTTTGTTACTGCGCATTGAAACGGAGTTTTAGATTTTTGGTAAGACGCCGGTCGTTGAACATAACACCCACAGCCTAAATATCCATCAAAAACTTCTGGATCTTCTGTTCCATGAACACCAATATATATTTTTCTATTAATTTTATTTGTTGTTAAGTAAACTATATATTTCATTGTATTTAAATTTTAGATTTATTCCATTTCGGGGTTTTCATCCCCTACTCCCTTCCGGGATAGTCGTTGAACGTTACTTGGCACTTCTCAATGAGCTTGTGTTATCCAAGTCTTCGCTGCTGATTATCCTAAAATAATAGGACTTCCCAGCAATTAGAAATATTTAACGAGAGCTATGTTGTTAACCCTCCTCGTGGAGCTCAGGCATGTAATTAGTAACGAAACGAGTCATCATTCCGTTAAGTGATCCTTCCTCAATCTGTGACTCATAGCTGCCATCGTGAATCTGTGCAATTACCAACCAAGAGTTGTCGGCAACTCTCTGTGGACGGTTAACTACACGGAACTGCATACGAGTGTCCTCAACGATGAATACATCAAACTTATTGTAATAGTTCTCTGGCATATAGAACATAACATCTGACTTATTAACGCCAGTGCCAGACTGTGAAGTAATCCTAACCTTATGTATGCGATTGACCTTAATGTCCCACTCTACTGTATATGAATCAATGCTCTTGAATCCCTTTCTCTTATCACCTGGATCCCAGACATTCATAAGAGCTTCTGTCATATGTGAAGCTGTATACTGTGGATAAAGATTTGCTACAATACCCATGCGCTGTGGTTTTTCACCCAAAAAACGCATGAAATCTTCTGCCAAACGAGTGCTAGAACCATTAGGTCTAGTAGTTGTAAAACCTGAAATTCTCATAATTCTTACTTAATTTTAAATTACTTTATTATTACTTATTAAATTAAGTCGTCCCACCCATCTCCAAGAGAAAATCCTTTATTGGTGAGGCTATTGTTTTTCTTTCCAGGAGTTGGTGTTACAACTGTGTTATTACCATTTTTATATTTTTCAATCTGCTTAGTAAGTTTAGCATTCTCCCTTCGAGCATCTTTAAGTAATCCTTTCCAATATGTCGTTATCTGTTTAAATGTTTCATCTCCATATAACTTGTATCATGAAAGTTTAATTAACTCGGCAGGATCTTCTATATCCTTAACTAATTGACTTTTTCCTTCCTGATCTTGATCTAGAAGATATGCTAAAATCTGCTGCCTATCTCCGTCTTCGATCTCTAAACCTCTCCAATCTTCGCTATTAGGATCTGGATCAATACTAATCTCTTTAAAATTAAGAACCGTATCAACAATATTCTGCTGTAATGCTTCGTATCTCTGCTGTTCTGCTTGTTCCTGTTCCTGTTTTACTTTATCTTCCTGTTCTTTATATTGCTGACGAATAGCATCTGACTTTTTGTTAAAAAGCTCTTCATTAAGTTTAGCTGCATCAAGTTCAGCCAAAAGCTCTTCATCAGTAAGTGTAGGATACTTATTCTTCAAATCTGCCAAATAAAGTTCATCATTAGAATATTCGTCTACCGAATATTTTACTGGATGCACTTGATCTGGATTCTCATTTAGATATTCCTGAAGTCTCTGTTCTGCAAAATAATTAATTACGTCATCAAAAGATGCATTGTTTCTTCGCAAGTAATTAACTACTTCAATTTCATGCTCAGAAAGGCCTGGATCAGAAAGTTCCTTCAACATAGTAAGCTGTGTTTCTCTATCCAGTGAATCAAAATCTACTGTTTCGATTTCTCCGTCTTCGTTTTCAAATTGAATAGCTTTGGAGTCTTCAATTCCCATATCTTTCAAATACTGATGCCAAACATCTAATTCTGGTTCAGATTCATTACCTTCTGGTTCTTTAGAAGGTTCCTCATCTGGATCAACTTTAGATTCATCTGGATCATCTAAATCTGAATAATCATCAGGAAGCTCTACTGGTTTTTCCGTTTCTACTTCCTGCGGTTCTACTGTGGTAGCTCTTTCTCCGTCAAAAAGATCATCAAATTCACCACCTAAATCATTAAATCTGTCTTCATTCATAATCTTATTATTTCTTATAGGGTTTAAATACGGCGCAAATATAATATTTTATTTTTTAATTTCCAAATATTTATAACAAAATTAATAAAATAATAGCAATCATACCTACCCCAGATAATGCCTGAAAAGAAAGCGTTTTGTTCTTTTCCCGCTTTAATTTTTTATTATATGTTTCTGTCATTTGCCCTGTTTTATCTTCTAATTCATTGATTACCAATTCTTTATTTTCTATTATACTGTTTTGATCCACTATAATAGAATCCTTTGCAGTAATTTCTTGTTCTAAAACTGATATAATTTGTTCATTTATATTATGCAAACTATCTAGAACATTTCTTTCATTAAAAACATTATTAATAATATCAATGTCTTCTTTGTTAATTAATGCCATTGAATCGGTTGGTTCGGAAATATAAACCATATGAGTTTGAGATAACATTGGTAAACATATAAAAGATAAAATAAAAACTAGTATCTTTCGCATCTTAAATTTTCTTTTAATAATGCAACTCCTTCGGTTATATCTTCAGAAATTATATATTCTGTCTTAACAATAACTTTCTGTTTAACTTTCTCTAACGAATCTATTTGATATCTATAATAAATTACTTGATCTTCTAATGATAGAATATCACGCTGTAGTAATTTATTCTCCTTCTCTATAATATCTCTTACAACATCTTGTCCTAGCTTGAGTTCGATATTCTCTCGCTCAAGTCTAGAACATTTGTTGTACATTCTCATTCCAAATATAATTAAAATAAGAACTAATCCTATAATTATATAGTTTTTTAGATTATTCATCTTTTCATTCTATATCTACAGACGTTCCTCCTCCAACAGAAATCTTTCCGACGTTTTTTCATTTGTTTCTTACAAATTCGTAAAAAATTCCAGATTCGATATCTAGATAAACATCGTTTTCATAACCGGGGTCTTTAGGTGAACCTTCACCAACATTCATATTACCATTACCACTTTCACCTTTATCACCTTTTTCTCCTTTTTCCCCACGTTCACCTTTAGGTCCAACATCTCCTTTTTCTCCTTGAGTACCTTGAATACCCTGTATTCCTTGTTCACCTTTATCTCCTTTTTCACCTTTAGGAACCACCATTAATCAATCGTCAGATTCACCAGGTATATCGGTTGTTGATTTTACAACACACATGTAAATAGATCCATTTAATGTTACAAAATCTTGAACAAAATCATCATTGTGATATGTAATACCGTATTCAAAAGGTCTGCACCTAAAAGAAACTCCTTGTTTAAAATCCCTTGTTAATCCATGATCTTCACAATGTGTGAAGAATTTTGGACTTTCAGGTTTTGATTCAGATATAGGTTTATCTCCAACAAAAAAGAAATTATTCATAATAAGCTAAAATTTTAATTAATTCTTCGTTAGATGTTTCATCAAAACTTACAAAATGCAAAACATGTAATAAATGCATCATTTCCACTATTTTGCAATTTTCAATTGAATAGCCAATCTGTAAATCTTTTAATAAGAAGTTATATTTTTCTAATAGTAATTCAAATATTTTATCCATTACATCCGCAATCTTTAGTAGTCTTCTCAGATCCACAAATGTTATTACATCCTGTAATCCCATCTAAAATCCTAAGCGCCTCTTGATAATTACCTCTACATATTAAATTTTCTAATAAGAAAACGGAAATTAATAAGAAATCACTAAGATTTTTTGAAGTATTGTTTTTATTACAATAAACATCAGAATTACTACAATTATTCTTTAGAAAATCACAAATTCTTTCTTTTTCTTTTTGTAATAAACAATTACGTAATTTACAAATAGAAAAGACTTCTTTAATTGGGTCTAATTTATAATCGTTAATATAATCTAACAAATCTGAAGGTCCACCTTCCTCTGGTAAATCCAAAATATAATATTGATACAACCCATCCTTTTCCATTATATGAGTATATAATTCCAGATCTTCCCTTTCTATAACAATTATTTCTTTATAATTGAAAACCAGGATTTCTTTACCAGACTGTGGAACTCCTTCTAAAATTAATTTGCAATCTGCTGTAGTTTTTAATTCCATAATTAATCATGTATTTTATCGTTATAAGGATTTCCGTCAACCATTTGAGCCATTTCAACCTGCAACTGTTTTTCTTTAACTTCAATTTGTTTGTTGTTAAAATCACGTTTATCGTTGGCTTCTTGTTCTTCAATACGAACTCTTTTCTTTTCAAGTTCCATTTTTTCAGCATTATTGTTCTGTAATTGAGAATTAAGCTGTTTAATTTGATTCTGGAATTCACCAATTTGCTGCTCGTATTGTTTACTTTGTTGAGTAAGCTGTTCAACTTGTTGCTGCAATTGAGCGTTCATATCATTTTCAGCCTTCTTCATTTTAAGAGCACGATCCATATAACGTTTCAAATCAGTGAGATTTTTAGATGTAATTACATTAATAGCCATATCTGGTTCTATTAATCCTGCTTTAATAAACTCAACATTTAATGCTTTGACTTCTTCTCGCATTTTGTAAGATTCAGTGCTGTCTTCAATATGAATATCAAAATCAGTAGTAGTGTAATATTCAGGAATAGCAGTGAAAATTTTATTAAGCCTAGGACCAAGAATAACGGTACCAGTAAAACCATCCCTATAAACAACTTTAGCCAAATTAAGTAAATCATAATTAACTTCTTTAAGCATTAAATCCATAGCAGAAAAATACTGTTTAGTAAGTAATGTCGAATATCTTAATCCCACCTTTACATTACTAACCGCATCCCTTTCTTGAATTCCACCTAATTTTTCTGGAAACACACCAGTAATAGATGAAACTTGCTGCTCAATGCTATCAATAGCAACTTGAATAGCCTGAATAGCCTGAACTTTTACTGTATCGTCATATCCATTAAATGTTGTATTAACTATATTAGCACCTTCTTGTGAAGAATCGTATAACGCAACACCCTGTTTTTTATATGCAATCCATTTAAGCAATCTATCTGGAGTTTCTTGTCCTAAGAATTCCGGTAAACTAGCTACATCAATCCAATCTCCCACTGTACCACTTGTAGCCAAAAGACATTCCATATGATATCGCAGCACATCGTATTGATCCTGTAATGAAGCGGTAGATAAAACCAAACTAAAAGGGTGTCCGTTTTTATCTGAGAAAAATAATCCATTAACAGATAATGTACAATCATCCGGATCAGATGCACTCCTGGTAATATATTCAGATTCTCCTCTGCAGATGTAAATTTCTGGTCCAATTTTAACACCTTCATGACGAGTAAGTCTTTCCTTTTCTTTGTCTCACTCTAGCCATTCAACTTCGTAAACAGTATAGACAGTTTGGCTATATTCAACGCTTTTACTCGCATCTCTAGTTGGGTGAACCTCTAAACCAGCAAGTAAACCTTTAGTAGGTTCTATCGTAACTAAATCATCAAATCGACCAGTTTTTACATAAATATAGCTACCAGTATCTCGTCCAGTACCTTCACTTTCTTTTAATTTACTTTTTGCTTCGGGAGTTAGTTCGGATCCGAACTCTGCAAGAATTTGCTCCCGAGTAAGATATTTACGAATTACAGCGCGTGGAGACCTATTAAGATAGAATTCATTAGGATTTCTTTCAATAAAAGTATCTAGTGGATTTAACACTTCGAAAGCAAGATTCTTTTTACTTCCGGATGGTTTTGTTCTATAATAGCAAACTCCAGCAATTAATATATCAGTAAACAATTCTCGCATTTTATTTTTCAAATCAATATCACGCGAATGTTTGATATAATTTAAAATGTTTTGTGCTGCAATTTCGTAATTAGATATAAAATCAGTTTCAACGTTCGCTTTTATCTTCTGCAACTCTTTCTCAATAAAAGGGTCAGAAGTAGGTGTTTTACCTTCTAAAAGAATTTGAACTATTGAATTTTGCAAATATTTTTTTAGAAAAGAAAACAACTCCCCATCAATTTTCAATTGTTTTTCACGCATAATGTTGGAGATTGTGTTACTATCTTTACATGTTATTTGCAAATCTGGGTCCAACTCTAAGTACTCTCCTACAAGTACATCTATATGCTTTTTTACAAGGGGGGTAAAACCTACTGTAGTTGGGGTACCTATACCGTAATTCTGCTCTAGATGAGCAAATTGGTCTTTGTCTCTAACACAATGATAGTAGTTATATGCCTTTTTAAGTTCGGTTTTATCATACACTAACTCTCCAATGTGTTTATTAATCTTTTCTATCTCTTTTTGTTTGTTCATTACAATCTATACTAGGAAGTTGTAAAATAAGTCGGTAATAATCAACCTGTTGTAACATTCGGTTTTTGAATTCTTCTTTAATGAATTCTTTAAATGCTTCTTGAGCTTCTTTAATATATTCAGATTCAATATCATTATACGTTCTTTCTCTAAACATATAAGACATAACCATTGGTTCATAATCAGCATTTAAATATAAAAACAATGAATATTCAATATTATATAGTTCACTAACTGGATTACATCTGTCACATCGAATATTTTTATAAAATCGACTTTCTTTTACCTGTAATCTACCTATATAACAACCTTCAACTTCACAATTGATTATATCCAATACTTCTCTTTCTAATTCAGTCATAAAAACTATTATTTAGAAATTACTCCAAATCTTTTCACACCTCACTCATCAGTGTAATAACCAATATCTTTCCATTCCTTAGATACTTTATTAACTGTTGTAGGTGTAACTCCAGAAAGCTCTTCATCAGCAATTTCGCAGCAACCCAATGCTGCAATAATATCGAACTTTCTTTTTGCTTCATAGGAGTAATTTAGCATTTGTTCCAGCATATCTTCACTATCAATTTCATACCAGTAATCCTCAATATACATAGATATTAATTCAAGACCGTGTTTAATTACTGCTTCTGTAGTAGGTAGACCAATCAATTTCTTTTTATTTCTACTCATCCTTGTTTTAGCAGCAATAGCAAATTCTGGTCTTTCCATCAACAAATATGATTTCTTATTGACTTCTAAATATTTAGCAAATGATATTTTACTGTACTCAAGCAATGCTTTAGCATTATATCAAACTAATAGTCTCATTGCTGTTTCAAATGCTGTTTTAATTTCTCTCGGTCTAGCTTTGTACATCGCAACATATTTTGGACTTTCCATTCCAAAAGCTCGTCTTTTAATTACGATACAAAAGTCAGACACATCATTATCGGATGCAGAATCTCCAGTACCCATATCAATGGCGTCAATTCCAGCTACATATAAATTTCTAAAAACCTCTCCATTATTATCTTTACGAGGTTCTTCAAAAACTATCAAATCGCTGTTTCTGACTTCTTTACCATTTACTTTAGATTTCCTTTCGCCATCTGTCCATTCAAGAACATAGTGTTTAGGTTTAATTCCCTGTTTGTGTACTCGGATATCTGTTAATCGTTCAGATACTAATTCAGAGTTAAAAATATTATCACCCTGTCTCAATAAAGCTTCATCAGGAGTAAAACAGTGCTCTGCACAGTAAGTCATCAAGTCCTTACCGGTCATTAAAGCTCTCTGTTTTTCATAATGCTCCCTAAAGCGAATTTTATCGGTTACTCCTCGACTATCTAAAAATTTAGGATCGAGGGCAAACTCGTGTGCAGGAATAAAAAATCCTGTATATTGAATTTTTCCGTCTCGAGTATAATCGTTTTTATAAGGCAATACGTTAAAAGCGATTGGATCGTTAAACATTCTGGCTAATGATGCTAGGGCAGGTCCGCTATCTCCACCTGTCAATTTGTTATCTTACAAGCTTTTTATCTTGTAATTCTAACACTTTAATTCGTGTTAGTTCAGCATATATTTTCTATTTTACAATAGTCGCGCACTCGTGGATAGATTATATTTATTCACTACCTATGCGTTACACTGTCAATTAGCCTATTCGCAATCTAATTGATTAGCACGGTGTTGACGTCTCAGCTTTCAC
>Ga0233372_1000496_pt1 | contig 17676 bp, 17 predicted proteins | sample ElkDunMinimDraft_4_FD_191538 | JGI IMG/M metagenome (GOLD analysis project Ga0233372, IMG submission 191538) | Fecal eukaryotic communites from dung pellets of Tule Elk in California, USA - Elk Dung D8 | ecosystem: Host-associated > Mammals > Digestive system > Large intestine > Fecal | place... | reverse complement strand
ATAGCCGGTGACCACGCGGGTAGGAATGCCGGCTTCGCGCATCAGGATCGCAAACGCTGAACTGAAATGTTCGCAGAAGCCGGCGCGCTGCTCGAACAGGAATTCGTCCACCGCGTGCCGGCCGGCCAGCGGCGTGGTGAGCGTGTAGGCGAAGTCGCTGCCGATCCAGGCCAGGGCGCGGTCGACCAGGGCGCCGTCGTCCGTGGTCTCGGCGCGCCACTGCCGGGCCAGGGCACGCGTGCGCGGATTGAAGCCCTCCGGCAACTGCAGCGCGAGCTGCCGCATGGCAGCGGGCAGGTCGGACTCGAAGCGTACCGGCGGCGCGGAACGCAGCTGCCAACGCGTCACCCGGTCCAGCTTGCGCTCGCTGGTGAGCGTGTGCTCGTGCGCGGCGTGCATACCGTCCGGCAACGCCAACGGCATCTCCAGCGCCACCAGCAGGTTGCGCTCGGTGGGCTCCAGCGCAAGGTCGTAGTCCCATACCGTCGCGCCGTGTTCCACCGGCGCCGGCGGCGACGCACGCAGCCACGACGAGGCTGTCCACGTGCGTCCGTCGTAGTGCATCAGCGTCGGGCCACGCCAGTACATGTCGCGCGGCGCGGGTTCCGGGCCGCGGAAGCTGGCACGCAGGGCCGGGGAGTCGTCGGCGAGCAGGTCGATCCAGTCCCCGGGCGACATTTCGTCCGACAGGCCGGGGCGCGCGGTCGACAGGTCGGGCAGCCCCCACAGCGGCGTCGCGAGGCGCGGGAACAGCCAGAACGCGGCGAGCGCAAGGGGCAGTCCGATCGCGATCAGGCGCATGACGGCGCTCACGCGGGCAAGCGGGCGCACATCCCCCGCCGGCAGTCCCGACTCCTGCTCCGACAGGCGCAGCAGTGCGGCAAGCACGAGAGCGGCGCCGAGCAGTCCGAGGACCAGCGACACCGGTCCCTGGTCCAGCAGGAAGGTCGCGAACGGCGCGAACAGGGCGAACCCGAGCAGGCTGCGGGCATCGCGGACGGTCCGCAGCTCCAACGGTTTGATCGCCAGCATGCCGGCGAGCAGGGCGCAGGCGGTGTCGCGGCCGAGGTGCAGCCCTCCCTGGGCGACAACCACGCCAAAGACCGCGAGCGCGAGAACGGTCCGCAGCCATCCGGGTGCCGCGCCCCGCGTTGCCATCAGTGCTGCGGTCATGGCGGCGCCGGCGATGATCACCGGCAGCGGCATCGGCAGCTGCAGCAGCAACGGCAACAGGCATGTGGACGCCGCCAGCAGCGCCGCGCGGCGCCCGGGCCCATCGAGCGGCAGGCCAGGGCGGGCCATCAGCCAGCCTCCGGCAGCAGTGCCAACGCGCGCAGGCAGGCATGGCGATGCGCGGCGCCGCGGTCGGGGCCGATCGGCTGCGCGCCGGGCAACTGCAGCCGGTAGCGCAGGGCCTGGCGCTCGGCTTCGTCGACCCAGCGCGCGAGGCGGCGGATGCGTGCTTCGTGGTCGAGGCCGGCGAGCCGTCCCCAGGCGAGGGTCACATCGTCGCCGCGGGGGCGCTCGAGTTCGCGCACGATCAGCACGTCCCGGCGCGCGGAGGCCTTCCACGCGATCGTCCGCGGCGCATCACCGCTGCGCCAGTCGCGCAAGTGATGGAGTTCCTCGCCGGCCGGATCGAGCCGGGGCTCGGCTGCGTCGCCACCGCCCGAGGGCAGTGGCGGCCCGACGGGCTCGGGCGCGGGATAGACCAGAAAGCGCGTCTGCGGCCAAACCCAGGACCAGGCGCGGGCGAGTCCCAGCGGACGCGACGTGCTGATGCGCAGGCGCGGCGGGGTCAGCCAGCCGCGCCGTACCGTCTCCAGCGCAACCGTGGCCTCGCCGCCGGCGTCGTCGTCGAGCGACAGCGTTGCGCTCGAGCCTTCGATCTCGACCCGCAGTCCGCGCCGTTCGCGTCCCGGCGGCGCCTCGACATGCACGTGCAGGGGCATCGGCAGACCCGCGGCGACCGGCTCGCCCTGTATGGCCCGCACTTCCATGCCGCTGAGCTGCAACTGGGTCCACAACAGGCTCGCCAGCGCCGCGCCGACCAGCAGCAGGCACAGCAGAAACGCCGGGTTGTTGTTGTAGTTGAGGGCGCCGATCGCCATGGTCGCCAGCAGCGCGGCGACGAACGCACCGAAGCCGGTGGGCAGGATATAGATGCGCCGACGCTCGAGGCGGACCGGCAAGGGTTCGGGATGCCGCGGGCGCACCCAGCCCTGGATGCGGCGGAGCAGGCCGGTGAGGGCGGGCATCAGTCGACCGGGACCGCCTGCAGAATCGCCGCCGCCAGATCGCCGCCGCCGGCATCGGCATCGGCCACGAGTCGATGGCTGGCGATCAGCGGGAACAGGGTCTGCACGTCGTCGGGCACCACGTGATCACGGGCCTTCAGCAGCGCCAGCGCCCGCGCCGCACGCAGCAGGGCGAGCCCGGCCCGCGGCGACAGGCCCACCCGTACGCCCGGATGCTGGCGGCTGCGTGTGAGCAGCGCCTGCACGTAGTCGATCAGGGCCGGGCTGGCGTGGATCGCGGTCACCGCGTCGCGCAGGGCGCGCAGGTCGTCCGCGCCGAGCCGTGGCAGGGCCTCGGCGATCAGCGCGCGGCGGTCGCTGCCGGCAAGCAGCGCACGTTCGGCGTCGCGGTCGGGATAGCCGAGCGTGAGCCGCAGCAGGAAGCGATCGAGTTGCGAATCCGGCAGCGGGTAGGTCCCCGACAGATCCACCGGATTCTGCGTGGCGATGACGAAAAACGGATCCGGCAGCGAGTGCGTGGTGCCATCGACGGTGACCTGCTGCTCGGCCATGGCCTCGAGCAGCGCGCTCTGCGTGCGGGGCGGCGCGCGGTTGATCTCGTCGGCAAGCAGCACGTTGGTGAAGACCGGCCCACCGTGGAACTCGAAGCGCCGCGCGCTTCCCTCGTAAACCGAAACCCCGACGACATCCGACGGCAACAGATCGGAGGTGAACTGGACGCGCTGGAATTCCAGGCCGACGGTCGCGGCGATCGCGTGCGCCAGCGTGGTCTTGCCAAGGCCGGGGAGGTCCTCGATCAGGATATGGCCGTCGGCAAGCAGCGCGACGAAGCTCATCGTCACCGCGGTCGGCTTGCCCAGCACCAGCTGGTTGACCTGGGCGATGGCCAACGACAGAGCGTCGCGTCGCGCGTCGGTTAGCATGGCGGGCGTCGTCGGATCGGGCATTCGGAGCTCCTGCGGCGGTCCCCCCGGAGTGTAGCGAGGTCAGGTTCAATGCGGATGCAGACGCGCACGGTGTTCGTCGTGCTCTGGTCGACGATCGTGTTGCTGAAACTGGCGATCGCGGCGCGGCTGCCGCTGTTCGTCGACGAAGCGTTCTACTGGCTGGAAGGGCAGCATCCGTCCTGGGCCTATTCCGATCTGCCGGGGCTGACCGCGTGGCTGATCCGCCTGGGGACCGAAGTCTTCGGCGATGGCCTGCTCGCAGTGCGCCTGCCTTTCATCGCGATCTCGGCGCTGGTCCCATGGCTGGTGGTGCGCCTGACCGCGCGCGAGTTCGATACCGAAGCGGCCTGGATTTCCGGCTGCGCCGCCTTGCTGATGCCGTTGCTGGGATCGCTGGGTGTGATGGCATTGCCCGATGCGATGCTTGCCCTGGCCACGATGCTGTGCCTGGACGCCGGCGTCCGCCTGCTGCGCGGCGTGACCTATGGCGGCGCGCTGCTGCTCGCGCTGGGACTCTCGCTTGGTGCGCTGAGCCACTATCGCTTCATCGCGGTGATCGGCGTGGGCATGGTGGCACTGCTGTTGATTGCGAGCGGGCGCGAGGCCCTGCGCGATCCCCGGGTATGGATCGCCATCGCCGCGGGAGCTGCGGCGTGGATCCCGTTGCTGGTGTGGAACGTCGACAACGCCGAGGCGGGCCTGCGCTTCCAGATGGTCGACCGCCATCCCTGGGCGCTGCACGCCGACGGTTGGCAGTTCCTGGTGATCCAGGCGGTGATGGTCACCCCGTTGCTGTTTGCGGCGCTGCTGATCGCCGCATGGCGTCTGCGCCGCGCACCCGATGACGCAGCGCGGTTCCTTGCCCTGTGCGGCGGCCTGCTGCTGCTGGCGTTCTTCGTGCTGGGCTTCGTCGCCGACACCGAACGCGCGAGTTTCCACTGGCCCCTGCCCGGGTATCTCGCGCTGTTGCCGCTGGTCGGCCTGGTGCTGATGTCGTGGCCACGCTGGCTGCGCGTGGCGACCTGGGCCACGCTGGCGCTCGGCTTCGTCGGCGTGGTGGGCTATTACGCCGCGGTCTCGGAGCCGGCGGTGCGCGAGCGCAGCGCGGGACTGAAATGGTATCCGTCGAATTTCGCCGGTTGGGACACGCTGGCCGATGCGGTGCGCGAAGAGCTGGCCGCCATGCCGGCCGACACCGTGCTGGTGGCCGACAACTTCAAGATTGGCGCCGAACTCGGCTTCGCGCTCGGCGATCCGCGCATTCGCGTGCTCGACCATCCACTCAATCGCCATCACGGCCGCGCACCCCAGCTGCAGCTGTGGGATCTTCAGCTCGACAGCCGCGACGAGCTGCAGGGGCGCCCCGCGCTTCTGGTCATCGGTGCCAACGACGTCAAGTTCAGTGCACTGCTGCAGCGTTACCAGACGGTCTGCGCGCGGATGGGCGAGCTGCCCGTTTCGCGCGTGGTCAACGCCGATCGCGGGGCGCAGCGTTTCATCCTCGCGCGCCTGGGAGCGGCTGCGCCCGCGGCTTCGGGCGATTGCGTGCTGCCTGCGGTGGCCCATATCGACGCGCCGCTCGCCGGGGCGCGTGTGGATGCGCCGTTTGAAGTAAGCGGCTGGGCGGTCAAGGACGGCAGCGGGGTGGCGGAGGTGGTCATCACGATCGACGGTGAGCCGGTCTCTCGCGCGCGTTACGGCCTGCCCAATCAGTGGGTTGTCGAGCGTTTCCTGCGCGGGGCGTCGCGCGACCCGGCGCAGCCCCGCATCGGATTCACCGCGACGGTCGACCCTGCGACGCTGGCGCCGGGTCGGCGCTGGCTGGGGATGGAAATCATCGGCGCCGACGGCTCGGTCGAGCGCTGGGCGGAGCAACCGGTCTGGATCGCGCCATCTCGACCGGCGTCTGCGCCCTGATCAGGGCAGGGCGTAACCGGCCACGCGCAGCAGTCGCGCCGTCGCGATGAGCGGCAGCCCGATCAGTGCGGTCGGGTCTTCGCTGCGGATTGCATCGAACAGCGCGATGCCCAGGCCTTCGCACTTGAAGCTGCCGGCGCAGTCGAATGGCTGCTCGGCATCGACATAGCGCGCCGTCTCGTCGGGCCCGAGTTCGCGGAAGGCTACTTCGGTGCGGTCCTGCGCCTGCAGCGGCGGCTGGCCGTGGCTGACGATCGCCAGGGCGGTATGGAAGATGACGCTGCGGCCCGACATCACCGACAGCTGGGCGATCGCGGTGTCACGGTTACCGGGCTTTCCAAGCGGCCGGCCGTCGAGCGTGGCGACCTGGTCCGATCCGATCACCCAGGTGCCGGGATGGCGCGCCGCGACGTCGACCGCCTTGGCCAGCGCTAGACGGCTGGCGAGCGCGTCGGGGCGCTCGCCATGCTGCGGCGTCTCGTCGACGTCCGGTCGTTCGCAGGTGAAGGGCAGGCGCAGACGCCCGAGCAGGTCGCGGCGGTACTGGGAGGTGGAGCCGAGGATCAGCGGGCGGCTCACGCAACGCCGCCTTCGATCGCCGAGGTCAGGTCGGCCAGATGACGGTCGATGCGGGCCTGGGCCTGTTCGATCGATACGCGCATCGCGTCGAGGGCAGCCACGCCGGCAGACCCGCCGTGCTGTTGCAGCCACAACCGCTGACGCAGCATTTCCTGCAGGGCCTCGCGCACCGGATCGCCCTCCGCCGTGCCGAGGCGCGCGCGGACGGTCCGCAGCCGGGCCTCGAATGCATCGGCAGCGTCGAGGACGCGCGCGAACGCGAGCCGCCGCCGGCGCAGGGAATGGCGCCAGAGCAGTACAATGGCGAGCGCCAGCAGGGTGGCCAGCGCCAGGCTCGGGATCAGTGGCATGGCTCGGAGCTCCTGCTGGCGGCCCAGTCTGCCCGCGAGGGCACGGCTGCGGCAATGGTTCCGGTCGACCACTGCGCCGCCGCGTGCAGCGCCGGTTTGACAGGCCCCGATCACCTCTTTAACATTCGGCGGCTTATGTCCGCGAAAATGCCCGAGTTGGTAGACGCTTGGCGCATGGTCGCGAGCAGCATGCGCCTTGACGGGCGCCTGCCGCTGGCGTCCCTGACGCGCCTGCGCGAAGTTCTGGCCGATGCCGATGGCGACGACGTGATCTGCTCGATCGAGTTCGGTCGTGACGCGCTGCAGCAGCCGTATGCGCTGCTGCGCGTGCAGGCCGGGTTGCCGCTGATCTGTCAGCGGACGCTCAAGCGCTTCGTGTTGCCGCTCGACATCGAGCAGCGGCTGGGTCTGATCCGCGACGAAGCGGAAGAGGCCGGCCTGTTGCCCGACTACGAGTCACTGCTGCTCGAGGGCGACGGCTCGCTGGCGCCGGCGGCGCTGGTGGAGGACGAACTGATTCTGGCAATACCCGCGATTCCGGTCGCGCCTGGCTCCGAAGCGGTCGAACGCGACTGGCCGGTGTCGACCGAAGAAGAGACACGCGTCAACCCGTTCGCGGCGTTGGCGGGTTTGAAGAAAGATCGAAACAACTAGAACCTGTTGGAGCAACTCCCATGGCTGTGCAGAAATCCCGCGTCACCCCGTCCCGTCGTGGCATGCGTCGCGCGCATGACAAGCTGAGCGCGAAGCAGCTGTCGACCGATCCGACGACGGGTGAGACCCATATCCGTCACCACATCACTGCCGACGGCTACTACCGTGGCAAGCAGGTCATCCAGCCGAAGACGCGCGTCGTCGAGGAAGATTGATTCCTGCTGCCCGGCGCTTCGGCACCGGGCGCTCGATGCACTGGCGCAGCTGCCGTCCCTGACGGGCGGCTGCGTCTGCCGTCGGCACAGATGCCGCTTCACGATCACGCGCACGACGCGAAGGCCGCCCAGCAGATGACCAGCGAACGCATCTATTCCCGCATTGCCGGTACCGGCAGCTACCTGCCCGAAAAGGTGCTGACCAACGACGATCTGGCAAAGTTCGTCGACACCAGCGATGAGTGGATCGCGTCGCGCACCGGCATCCGTGAGCGTCATGTCGCCGCCGAGGGCGAGACCACCAGCGATCTGTCCGTGCACGCCGCGACGCGTGCGATGGAGGCGGCCGGCGTGTCGGCTGCCGACCTTGATCTGATCATCGTCGGCACGACGACGCCCGACATCATCTTTCCGTCCACCGCCTGCCTGCTGCAGGCGCGACTGGGCGCCAACGGGTGTGGCGCGTTCGACGTCAACGCGGCCTGCTCGGGCTTTCTCTACGCGCTTTCGATCGGCGACAAGTTCATCCGCTCGGGCGATGCGAAGACCGTGCTGGTGGTGGGGGCCGAAACCCTGACCCGCATGGTCGACTGGAGCGAGCGCACCACGGCCGTGCTGTTCGGCGATGGTGCCGGCGCCGTCGTCCTCAAGGCCGACAGCGAGACCGGCATTCTCAGCACCCATCTGCACGCCGACGGCGCGAAGAAGGAGTTGCTCTGGAATCCGGTCGGCGTGTCCGCGGGCTTCCGCGACGACCAGCCCAACGCCGGCGTGCGCATCCAGATGGCCGGCAGCGACGTGTTCAAGTACGCGGTCAAGGCGCTCGATTCGGTGGTCGAGGAAACGCTCGAGGCCAACGGTCTTGATCGCCACGACATCGACTGGCTGATCCCGCACCAGGCCAACCTGCGCATCATCGAAGCCACGGCCAAGCGCCTGGACATGTCGATGGACCGCGTCATCGTGACCGTCGACAAGCACGGCAACACCTCCTCGGGCTCGGTGCCGCTGGCGCTGGACGAGGCGGTGCGCTCGGGTCGCGTGCAGCGCGGCCAGCTGCTGCTGCTGGAGGCTTTCGGCGGCGGGTTTACCTGGGGTTCGGCGCTGCTGCGCTACTGAATCCCGCATGCGTCGCCGGTCGGCCCGCAGGTGATTCCACTTCGCGGACTTCGCGTCCGCACGACACGGAGGCTCCCGCATGGGCGTCGAATCCATCGTCGTGGCCGGGCGCGATGCCTGGCTCAAGGCGTACGCCGACGGCGACAGCCGCAAGTTCGGTCTCGGCATTCTCGATGCGATCGCACGCGGGCTCGACATCGGCGCGCTGCGTCCGCCGCCGCATCCCGGTGGTGGCGAAGCCAAGCAGATCGAAGCACGCCGCCTGGCCGAACTTGGTGCCCAGGGCGTGCGCGTGCCGCGCGTGCTCGGTGAGGGCGCATCCACGCTGTTGCTGAGCAATCTGGGCGACACGTTCGCCGCGCGGTTGCGTGCTGCCGATGGCGATGCCGCGCGTATCGATGCGCTGACATCCGCGGTGATCGATGCGATCGCCGATGCGCATGCGCGCGGCGCCTATTTCGGTCAGCCGCTGCCTCGCAACATCACGCTCGACGACAGTGGTCGCGTCGGTTTCATCGACTTCGAGGAAGACCCGCTGGAAGTGATGTCGCTGCCGCAGGCGCAGGCCCGCGACTGGCTGATGTTCGCGTTCGGCATGGCGAAATACTATGACGGCCGCACCGATACGCTCGCCGATATGCTCTCGCGGGTGATGCGGCGCGAACCGGAAGTGGCCGCCCATGCGGGCCGCGTCGGGCGATTGAAGGGCTTCGCGCAGCGCATCGGGTGGCTCGGTCGCTCCGCGCGCCACGTCGCGCATTCGATCCTCGTCGTGCGCGCGGCGACGCTGTTGCCGATGCTGCTCGTGGCCGCTGTTCTGTGGGACTGGCTCGAAGACGGCGAGATCGAACTCCTGCGGGTGCTGTTCTGAGCGCGCGCCCGGCCCCGCGCCGCTGGCCCGCCGCATACGCCCCGGTACAGACAATGTCGCAGCTTCGCATTTATCATCGGTGCCTGTTCTACGGCTGGAAACGCGCGTGACCGCATCCCAACTCGCATTCGTCTTTCCGGGGCAGGGCTCGCAATCGCTCGGCATGCTCGGCGATCTCGCGGCGCATCATCCGATCGTCGTCGACACGTTCAACGAGGCCTCGGAAGGCGCGGGCGTCGATCTGTGGACGCTCGCGCAGCAGGGTCCGGAGACGCAGCTCAACCAGACCGAGTACACCCAGCCTGCGCTGCTCGCCGCCGGCGTCGCCGTGTGGCGCGCGTGGCTGGAGCAGGGCGGCGCGACGCCGGCTGCGCTGGCGGGCCACAGCCTGGGCGAGTACACCGCGCTCGTCGCTGCAGGTGCTCTTTCGCTGGCCGATGCCGCGCGCCTGGTGCGCCTGCGCGGGCAGTTGATGCAGGACGCCGCGCCCGCCGGCAGCGGATCGATGGCGGCGGTGATCGGTGCCGAGGACGAGTTCGTGGACGAGGTCTGCCGCGACGCCTCGGAGGACGAATCGGTCGTCGTGCCGGCCAACTTCAACTCTCCCGGCCAGATCGTGATCGGCGGCCACGTCGCTGCGGTCGATCGTGCGATTGCGCTGCTTGGTGAGCGCGGCGTGCGCAAGGTCGTGAAGCTCGTGGTCAGCGTGCCGTCGCACACGCCGCTGATGCGCGACGCCGCGGACCGCCTTGGCGAGGCGCTGGCGACGGTGACCTGGAATGAGCCGCGGCTGCCCGTCGTGCAGAACGTGGACGCGATCGTCCACGAGAACACGGTGGCGATCCGCGACGCACTGGTGCGCCAGCTGTATCTGCCGGTGCAATGGACCCGTTGCATCGAAGCGCTGGCTTCACGGGGAGCGATGCGGATCGGCGAATGCGGGCCCGGCAAGGTGCTCTCGAACCTGACGAAGCGTATCGACAAGTCGATCGAGACGCGTGCCCTCGGCACGCCCGACGACTTCGACGCCGCACTGGCCGACTGGCCGGCCTGACCGGGATTGAACCGTCGCTCCGGGTGCGCGTGTCGGCGCGCCCGGTATCCTCGTCGGCGCGCGCCCGGTCGGCCGCGGCAGAACCGAATCCTCTGGAGCAACTCCCATGAACACCCCCCTCTCGGGCGAAATCGTCCTCGTCACCGGCGCCAGCCGCGGTATCGGCGCTGCAATCGCCGACACGCTGGCCGCGCAGGGCGCGACCGTGATCGGTACCGCGACCACCGAGGCGGGCGCCGCGAAGATCGGCGAGCGGCTCGTCGCCCATGGCGGGCACGGCCGCGTCCTGGATGTGGCGGAGCCCGGCGCGATCGAAGCGCTGGTCGATGCGATCGCCGCGGAGTTCGGCGCGATCAGCATCCTGGTCAACAATGCCGGCATCACCCGCGACAACCTGCTGATGCGGATGAAGGAGGAGGACTGGCAGGCGATCCTCGATACCAACCTCACCAGCGTCTTCCGCAGCTGCAAGGCGGTGATGCGCGGCATGATGAAGGCGCGCCGCGGCCGGATCATCAACATCGCTTCGGTGATCGGCGTGACCGGCAATGCCGGGCAGGCGAATTACGCCGCGGCGAAGGCCGGGATCATCGCGTTCTCGAAGTCGCTGGCCAAGGAAATCGGTTCGCGCGGGGTCACCGTCAATGTGGTCGCGCCCGGCTTCATCGCCACCGACATGACGCGTGACCTGCCGGAAGAATCCAAGGCCGCGCTGACCGAACGCATCGCGCTCGGCCGGCTTGGCGAACCCGATGACATCGCCCAGGCGGTGGCCTTCCTGGCCGGTCCCTCGGCGGCCTACATCACCGGCGAAACCCTGCACGTCAACGGCGGTATGTACATGCCCTGAGAAGGGCTGCGCCGACATTTTAATTCAGAGGGCAAGCCGTTGAATGGCAAGGGCTTTGATGGTGGTACGCCCATCGCCCGGCTTTCCCTTACACTATCCACCGAAACTCGCCTCCCCGGAGCAAACGACCCATGAGCAACATCGAAGAGCGCGTCAAGAAAATCGTCATCGAGCAGCTGGGCGTCAAGGAAGAAGAAGTCAGCAACAGCGCTTCCTTCGTCGACGACCTCGGTGCCGATTCCCTCGACACCGTCGAGCTGGTGATGGCGCTGGAAGAAGAATTCGAGTGCGAGATTCCGGACGAAGAAGCCGAGAAGATCACCTCGGTGCAGCAGGCGATCGACTACGTCAAGGCGCACGCCAAGGGCTGAGCCCGCGCGCGCGTCTGCCGGCCCCGCTGGCGGGTCGCGCCACGGTCCCGGTCGCGATGCGGCCGGACCGACATGTTCCAGCACGAGGCCGCCTAGCGGCCTCGCGCGTATTGGCGGCGAGCACTGCCGCTACCGACTTCTCAGGAGTTGAAAATGGCCAAGCGCCGCGTCGTCATCACGGGCATCGGCATCCTCTCGCCACTGGGCAACGACCTGGCTTCGAGCTGGGACGGCATCGTCAATGGCCGCTCGGGCATCGGCCCGATCACCCACTTCGATGCTTCCAACTTCGCCACGCGCATCGCGGGTGAAGTGAAGGGTTTCGATGCGACCCAGTGGATCGCGCCCAAGGACGTCAAGAAGATGGACCCCTTCGTCCACTACGGCGTTGCCGGCGGCCTGATGGCGATCGCCGATTCGGGCATCGATATCCGCCAGTCGCCGGATGCCGAGCGCATCGGCGTGGCGATCGGCGCGGGCATCGGTGGCCTCAAGGGCATCGAGGAAACCGCGGTGAAGTACCACGAGGGCGGCCCGCGCAAGATCTCGCCGTTCTACGTGCCTTCGACGATCATCAACATGATCTCCGGCCAGGTCTCGATCATGACCGGCGCCAAGGGCCCGAACATCGCCGCGGTCACCGCGTGCACCACGGCCACGCACAACATCGGCCTGGCGATGCGCATGATCCAGTACGGCGATGCCGATGTGATGGTGGCCGGTGGCGCGGAGTTCGCGACCACGCCGACTTCGGTCGGCGGCTTCTGTTCGATGAAGGCGCTCTCGACGCGCAATGATGATCCGACCGGCGCCTCGCGTCCGTGGGACGTCGGCCGCGACGGCTTCGTCATGGGCGACGGTGCGGGCGTGCTGGTGCTGGAGGAGTACGAGCGTGCGAAGGCGCGTGGCGCGCGGATCTACGCCGAGCTTGCGGGCTTCGGCATGAGCGGCGACGCCTACCACATGACCGCGCCAAGCGAGAACGGCGAGGGTGGCGGGCGTTGCATGCGCGCCGCGATCAACGATGCCGGCATCGATCCCTCGCAGATCGGCTACATCAATGCGCACGGCACCTCCACTCCGGCCGGCGACCTGGCCGAGACGATGGGCATCAAGGGCGTGCTCGGCGATCACGCATCGAAGGTGATGGTCAGCTCGACCAAGTCGATGACCGGCCACCTGCTCGGCGCGGCCGGCGGCGTGGAGGCGGTGTTCTCGGTCATGGCCCTGCACACGGGCGTGATTCCGCCGACCATCAATCTGGATACGCCGGACGTGGGCTGTGATCTCGACTACGTGCCGCACACCGCGCGCGAGCACCAGGTCGAATACGTCATGTCGAACTCGTTCGGCTTCGGCGGTACCAACGGCTCGCTGGTGTTCCGCCGCGTCTGACGGCAGCGCCTGCGATGCAGAAAAGGCCCGCGCAAGCGGGCCTTTTTCTGTGCGGTCCCTTGGGGCTCGGCGACGGGAGGCCGCGCGGGCCGTGGCGACGCGGCGGCGCGCCGGTAGTGTGCTGTCCGGCGCGGACTTGGCGGTGGCTGTGTTCCCGGTTCGCGGAGCTACCGCTGGATTGTCACCGCACGCAGTGCCCCGGCGCGTACCGGGCGGCGCGATCGGAAGACCCGATCAGCCGCGCTTCCAGCGCACGCCCTGCGGCGTGTCCTCGAGCACGATCCGCTCTGCGGCAAGCTGGTCGCGGATTGCATCGGCGCGGGCGAAGTCGCGAGCCTGCTTGGCGGCGACGCGCTCGTCGATCAGCGCCTGGATACGCGCATCGTCATCGTCGCTGGCGCCCCGTGCGAACCAGTCTGCGGGCGCCTGCTGCAGCAGGCCCAGCGCGAGCCCGGCGCCCAGCAGTTCGGCCTTGAGGGCCGTGCGCGCCGACGCGTCACCGGCCTTGCGCGCCTCGCCGGCGACGCGCGACAGCTCGGCCAGCGCCGCTGGCGTGTTGAGGTCTTCATCCAGTGCGTTCTCGATGCTGGCCGGAATGCGCGCCACGGCGTCGACGTCGGCCAGGTCGCGCAGCGTGCCGTAGAGCCGGTCGAGCGTACGCACCGACTGCTCGATCAGCCCATCCGACCAGTCCAGAGGCTGGCGGTAATGCGCGGACAGCAGGGCATAGCGCAGCGCTTCGGGCGGGTGCGTGCGGACCAGGTCATGGACCCGCTCGATGTTGCCGACCGACTTGGACATCTTGCTGCCGGCAAACGTCAGCATTCCGTTGTGCAGCCAGACCTTCGCGAACGGCACGCCGCCGTGCGCGCACTCGCTCTGCGCGATCTCGTTCTCGTGGTGCGGGAACTGCAGGTCCACGCCGCCGGCATGGATGTCGATGGTGGGCCCCAGATGGGCAGCCGCCATCGCCGAGCATTCGATGTGCCACCCGGGGCGGCCCGTGCCCCAGGGCGATTCCCAGCCGGGCAGGTCGGGCGTCGAGGGCTTCCACAGGACGAAATCGCCCGGATCGCGCTTGTACGGCGCAACCTCGACCCGCGCGCCGGCGAGCATGTCCTCGGTGTCACGGCGCGAGAGCTTGCCGTAGCCCTCGAAGCTGCCGACCGCGAACAGCACGTGGCCCTCGGCGGCGTAGGCGTGGCCGCTTTCGATCAGGCGCTCGATCATCGCGATGATCTCGCCGATATGCGCCGTCGCAGCGGGTTCGATGTCCGGCGGGGCAATCCCGAGCGCGGCCATGTCCTCGCGGTAGGCGGCGGAGAAACGGTCGGTGATCGTCGAGATCGGCACGCCCTGTTCGCGCGCGGCGGCATTGATCTTGTCGTCCACGTCGGTGATGTTGCGCGCGTACTTCAGCGCGCCATACCGGCGCCGCAGGAGGTCGGCCAGCACCCCGAACACGACCGGGCCGCGCGCGTTGCCGATATGCACGTAGTTGTAGACCGTGGGTCCGCAGACGTACATGGTCGGGCAGGCGGGATCCAGCGGCGCAAACGGCTCGACGCGTCGCGTGAGGCTGTTGAAGAGATGCAGGGACATGTCGCGCTCGCCGGGGAAACCGCACGATTCTACCGGCGGTCGGGCCGCCGCGCCCGATTTCGCCGGCGCGCTCGCTGGCTTGTCGTGGCCGCGGCCGGGCAGGCGCACGACAGCGCCGATTCAGCCCGGGGGCGGGGGGGCGGCCTACACTGGCCCGGTGTCCAATCCGTTTCGCGCCCGTCTCTGCCCAAGCGTTGCACTGCCTGTCGTGGCGGTGCTGATGGCGTGTGCGTCGCCCGCGTTCGCGCAGAGTGCGCCGCCGGAAAATGCGCGGATGGAGTATGCCCAGGTGCTGCGCGCCGAGCCGGTCTACCAGACCCTGCGCGCAACCAGCATGGTCGAGCGCTGCGAAGCGACGACCCCGGTGAGTGCCGACGATCAGCGGCGTGGGGTCGCGCGCTGGGTCGGCGCGGTCAAGGACGTGCTGCGTTCGGACGAGGATCGGGTGGAAGAGGTCGACCGCTCGGCGGGCGGCAACTGCCGCATGGTGCCGATCGAGCGTGAGTTCCGCCGGCCGATCGCCTACGACGTCGACTATGTGCACAAGGGCGTCAAATACCGTTCGCGGTTGCCCTACGACCCCGGCAACCGGTTGCGCGTGCGGGTGTCGGTGACCCCGGTGGTGCCGCCGGCCAGCGAACGTTGAACCGGCGCGTTTTGGCGGTTGCAGCGCAGCGCCGTGCGTGCGAGGATGCGCGCCTCATGAACGCCCTTCGCGCCGACGCCGACATCCTGACCTCCGCCCGTATGGCGTCGGGCATGACCTCGCGCGCGCGTCGACCGGAAGCCCACATCCTCCCGGGTTGATCGAACGCGCGTCGCTTGTGCGAGCTGTTCTGCAGAACCCGGCCGATGCCGGGTTTTTTCGTTTTCCGGAACTCCGATCCGCCGCGTCAACCGATCCTTCCTTCCATCGCCTCCACGAGATTCCCGATGACCGCGATCCGACACTTCCTCAACACGCAGGACTGGTCCCGCCCCGACCTCGACGCCCTGCTGGCCGACGCCGCGCGTCTAAAGCGCGAGAAGCTCGGTGACGCGCTCAAGGGACGTTCGATCGCGCTGGTGTTCTTCAATCCGTCGATGCGTACCCGCACCAGCTTCGAACTCGGCGCCTTCCAGCTCGGCGGCCACGCCATCGTGCTGCAGCCGGGCAAGGACGCGTGGCCGATCGAGTTCGACCTGGGCACGGTGATGGACGGCGACACCGAGGAGCACGTCGCCGAGGTCGCGCGCGTGCTCGGCCGCTATGTCGACATGATCGGCGTGCGCGCGTTTCCGAAGTTCGTCGACTGGGCGGTCGATCGCGAGGACCGCGTGCTCAGGGCATTCGCGCATTACTCGCCCGTGCCGGTCATCAACATGGAGACCATCACCCATCCCTGCCAGGAGCTGGCGCACGCGCTGGCCCTGCAGGAGCATTTCGGCACCTCCGATCTGCGCGGCAAGAAGTACGTGCTGACCTGGACCTATCACCCCAAGCCGCTCAACACCGCGGTCGCCAACTCGGCGCTGACCATCGCCACGCGCATGGGCATGGACGTGACCCTGCTGTGTCCCACGCCCGATTACGTGCTCGACGAGCGATACATGGACTGGGCTGAAGCCAACGTGGCCGAAAGCGGGGGCTCGCTGCAGGTCAGCCACGACATCGAAAGCGCCTATGCCGGGGCGGATGTGGTGTACGCCAAGAGCTGGGGCGCGCTGCCGTTCTTCGGCAACTGGGCGCCGGAGAAGCCGATCCGCGACCGGTACAGGCATTTCATCGTCGATGAGGCCAAGATGGCGCTGACCAACAACGGCGTGTTCTCGCACTGCCTGCCGCTGCGCCGCAACGTCAAGGCGACCGATGCGGTCATGGATTCACCGCAATGCATCGCCATCAACGAAGCCGAGAACCGCCTGCACGTGCAGAAGGCGGTCATGGCGACCCTGATGCGCTGACGCACGCCGCACCCGAAACCGAATTTTTCCGCATCCCCACGGACCATTTCCATGACCAGCGTCAATACCTCCCGCGACATCGTCCTCGCCTTCTCCGGTGGCCTCGACACCAGCTTCTGCGTTCCCTATCTCAAGGAGCAGGGCTGGACGGTGCATACCGTCTTCGCTGACACCGGCGGCGTGGATGCCGAAGAGCGTGCCTTCATCGAGCAGCGCGCGGCTGAACTGGGCGTCGCCAGCCATGTCACCGTCGATGGCGGTCCAGCGATCTGGGAAGGCTTCGTCAAGCCCTTCGTCTGGGCCGGCGAGGCCTACCAGGGCCAGTACCCGCTGCTGGTCTCGGACCGCTACCTGATCGTCGATGCCGCGCTCGCGCGCGCCGCCGAGCTGGGCACCAACGCGATCGCGCACGGCTGCACGGGCATGGGCAACGACCAGGTGCGGTTCGATCTGGCGGTCAAGGCGCAGGGCGACTACCGCATCGTGGCGCCGATCCGCGAGATCCAGAAGGAACATACGCAGACGCGCGCCTACGAGCAGGCCTATCTGGAGGAGCGCGGTTTCGGCGTGCGCGCCAAGCAGCAGGCCTACACCATCAACGAGAACCTGCTGGGCCTGACGATGTCGGGCGGCGAGATCGACCGTTGGGAAGCGCCGGGCGAGGGTGCCCGTGGCTGGTGCGCGCCGCGCGCCGAATGGCCGGAAGCACCGTTGCAGGTCAAGGTCCGTTTCGAGCAGGGCACTGCGGTCGCGCTCGACGGCGAAACGATGCCGGGTGCGCAGATCCTGGCCAAGCTCAATGCACTGTTCGCGCCCTACGGCGTGGGCCGTGGCGTCTACACCGGCGACACCGTGATCGGCCTCAAGGGCCGCATCGTGTACGAAGCGCCGGGCCTGATCTCGCTGCTCGCCGCGCACCGCGCGCTCGAAGACACGGTGCTGACCAAACAGCAGAACCGCTTCAAGCCCGAGGTCGCGCGCAAGTGGACCGAGCTGGTCTACGAGGGCTTCTTCCACGATCCGCTCAAGGCCGATATCGAGGCGTTCCTCGCGTCCTCGCAGGCGAAAGTCACCGGTGAAGTGGTGCTGGAAACCCGCGGCGGCCGCGTCGATGCGGTGGCGGTGACCTCCCCGCACATCCTCAACGCCAAGGGCGCCACGTATGCGCAGTCGGCGGACTGGGGCGTGGAAGAAGCCGAGGGATTCATCAAGCTGTTCGGCATGAGCTCGACGCTGTACGCGCAGGTCAACCGCTGAGCGTCGAGCCCCTCTCCCTCTGGGAGAGGGGTTGGGGTGAGGGCCGCGCGACTCTGTTCGAGTGTGCGAGACGGCGCCCCTATCCGCCCCTTACGGGGCACCTTCTCCCAAAGGCAGAAGGGTTCATCCGTCCACAACTTCGTGACTCCATGACCGATCTGCTCGCCAAGACCCTCGACCACCTCCAACAGCTGGTGTCCTTCGATACCCGCAATCCGCCGCGTGCGATTCCGGCCGAGGGCGGGATCTTCGACTACATCCGCAGCCGCCTGCTGGGCTTCGAGGTCGAGGTG